>Ga0209503_10000007_pt1 | contig 232440 bp, 193 predicted proteins | sample SouAtlMetagenome_2_FD_187448 | JGI IMG/M metagenome (GOLD analysis project Ga0209503, IMG submission 187448) | Marine eukaryotic phytoplankton communities from Atlantic Ocean - South Atlantic ANT15 Metagenome (SPAdes) (version 2) | ecosystem: Environmental > Aquatic > Marine > Oceanic...
AGCACCCGTTGTGCCATCAATCGACAACAGTGCGGCATCAGCCACGCCCGGATCTTTTAGCGAGTAGGTGACATCTTGATCGGTAAAGTCGACGGTATCAGTAGCGGCCGCTGTGTATAACAAAGGTTGGTTTTCATCCGCATTAGCGGTAGCGCCAGAGCTAAACGCGGGTGCCACTTCATCTACGTTTGTGACGGTGGTTGTCACAGTTTGCGTGCTGGTATTTCCGTTAGCATCTAGGGCTTGTACTTGAACAATGTAGGTATTATTGGCTCCGTCATCGGCAGGTGATTCGAAATTCTGTGATGAATTAAAACTGAGATTTCCTGTATTCGAGTCGATGCTAAAGAACGATTGGTCAACACCGCCTACCACCGACCATGTGACTGTTTCGTCGGCAGTGAGTGTTGTGATTGCGGTTTCGTTTTCTGCTATCGAGGCTGTACTGGTTGCATCGCCTGCCGCACCAGAAGGCCCCGTAATCACAGGCGGTACATCATCGTTGTCTTGGTTGGTGACATCGATGATAGCGGTCCGGCCTTCGTAGGCAGAATCAGCCGAAGAGGTGGTAGCTGTGATGGAATAAGTGATGTCGCCATCGTCTAGTGCGTCGTCAATGCCTGTAACAGTGACCGTTTGTGGAGCGTTCCAGTTGGCTGATGTAAACGTTAGTGTGGTTGTGCTGAGGGAGCCCTCACTGGCGTCCAAACCGGATAATGTAACAGTTACATCGTTGTTGGGTTGAGAGGCTAAAGTGATATCAAAGGATCCTGTAGCGCCGTCTTCACTGGTTATGATAGATTGGCTACTCACGATCACATCAACGGGGTTCGGATCTACAAAAGCAGGCCCTTCGCTGAAGTCGATCCCGTAGTAAGCAATGCCAGTAACTGAAGTATCACCCATTTGAATAGTGGTTTCAGATAATTCGTCAAAGCTGACTAACACCCGAATATTATCACCAGCAGTTGTTCCTGGAGCGTCCCCAATGTTGCCACCTACGGTAGTCACAAATCGTGTGACGCCACTGCTTGGCTCGCTTCTTACTAACTGCGTGCTTGTACTGAGTGTGTAGCCGCCGATGTTTTCAAACTCGGTGTATTGACGGCCATTCGCGTCTGCTTGAGTTCCATCTAAATCGTATGAATTTGCTAATACATTACGTAAGGTTACCAAAGTGCCTGTTGGATTGCTCCCTGCGTTATACGACCCGCCTAAAATGAAACGAAAAGTAAAATCAGCATATCCCCCAGCCGAATTAATGGTTAGGTTGGGCTGAAAGGATGCGGTATCGGCGTATGGGTTTACAGTACTATCGAAGGCATCCACAGTTGCATTGGAGAGTGTTGATAATGTAACGATGGCATCAATAGACTGCCCGTCTATCGTGATAAGGTTGGTATATAAATAGCTTGATCCTTGATCAGTGCCGTTGCCCGAGAGTAATGTTGACGTGTTAAAAACAAGGGGATTACCCTCGACATCAAAGGTGTTGTCTGCTGTTTCGACCGATATACTTTCGCCGTCTATATCGATTGTTGCCTGATCATTGTCTGTTGCAAAACTGCTAGATGTTATTTCGTGTCCTGTCACACTTGCCGCAAAACGCTGTCCTTCATCGCCTTGTGTATCGGTGTCCATATTCACGCTAGCGTCGATAAAATGTCCGTACTCTTCAACTAATACCCGGGTAATATCATCGGTGTTAGAGGTGCTCGCTACCCATTCTTGGTTTAGGTAAATAATCGCTTCGCCACTTGGTGCGCTGCTTGTGAAGGCGGCTAGCGCACCGTTCATGTGCTCGGATGTGAGGGTCTCTACTGTGATGGGGGCATCACCATTTAAGATCGACTCGCGAAGTGATTCCATTGACTGCATCCATTCAACCGTGATTTCAGATTGCGTACCATTGAATAGGTCGAATAACGCTTCGGTTGTCGCTTCTGCTAAGTAGTCTTTAATCTGTTGTTGGGCTTGCTCCGCGGCTACTTGGGAATTTCCATAAGCCACGGCTAGTTGGAATATCTGCTCATTGACTTCATTTGCAGAGGTGTCAGTGAGGTGATCCGCTACTGTATCTGCTGCTGTATCAACCGCCGCACCATCAAACATGAGGCGTTGTTCGAGTTGTAGTAGTTGAGGTGTTGGAGTTTGAAGGCGTGTGTATTTTTTAGCAGACATTTTGTTCTCCTAAGCATGCCGGATTAACTAGAGTATGCTTTGTATGGTTTCTTCTGTAGTGCTATTGAGCTGTTGGCGGTGTGAGTAGCAAACGGCCGCTCATACCCGCTAGTAGTTCAGTAAACTGGCCGTCGATAACGGCGACGGCTTTGACTGTTTGACTAAGCGGGTCGACTCGGCTGGCGGTACTAAGTAGCTTAACGGGGTAGGTTTTTCCTGTGTCCTCGATGGAAACATCAAAGGCGTATCCCGGTTTTAACCACTGTAGCCAGCGTGAAGGTACAATGAATTCGAGCTCTAATGAGCTACCGTCGAGAATTTCTAGCAACGGCTGCCCAGCTTGTACAAACTCTTGAGCGCGAACTTGCAGCTCGCCAACAGAGCCCGCATAAGGGGCACGAATCACACATCGCTTTAGGGTTTCATTGAGGTAGGTTACATCCGCGCGTGCTTTGTTGACTTCAGCTTTACTGTTATTCAGCTCTACAACGCCGATAGCATTAAGTGATGCCATCCGTTTATTTCCGGTATAGGTTGTTTGAGCTCCGGATAGTTGTGCTCGAGCTTTTTGTCGCTGCGCTGCCTGTAATGTGCAGTCAAATTCGATCAGCACATCACCTTTTTTAACCAGTTGGCCTTCTCGGACATCAATACGCTTAATTTTTCCTCCCAGTTCAGAGGCCAAAGTGGCGTAACGAACCGGGCTGAGTTGTGCCCGGAGTTCGTTTTGATCCACTGCGAAATCAGCCGTTTGTGCCTGCGCCGACAGTGACAGCGCGCCTGAGAAGCAGGTAGCTAACACATAAGGTTTTATCATTACATCGGCTCGCTAATAGCTGGCAGGTTAAAGTTGTTAAGTTGAGTAACCATATCGCTGTTAAGCCATTGGCCGACAGAATTGGTGAGCTCGGTTAGGTTGGTCTCGTCGAGGCTATTTAATTCAGGCTCCATTCCTAGGTTGGCTTGTAAGCGTCCGATCGACTCTTGTAATTTAGCCATTGATTGGTAACGACGTAGCAAGCTAAGAATTGAGGTAACGTTGGCGGAGATACGTGTTTGATCCCCGACGACTTGGCTTTTAAGCTTACTTTGAATAATGTCTTTCAGTTGTGCGTCTACGTTGTAGATGGCATCGGCACGTTGAAATTGGCGCAGTGAGTCCGTGTATTGGTGGTGAGCAAGGTGTACTTGGGTCAGTACGGACATTTGTAGTGCCATGCGTCGAGCTTGCGTAACGGCTTCGTTTTTTTCTGCCGCTTTCATTTTGCTTGGGGCGGCCAGCAAGTTAAATAAGTTAAAGCTGATCCGGACTCCGGCAGATTTCCACTGCTCGTTGACTAGATACATGTCATCGTCTCGGTAGGTACCGTAATCCAGAGTAATACCGGGCAATAAGCGTAGCAGCTCTTTGCGAGTATCTTCGGCGGCGATGCGGGCATTATAAAACTGTTCGCGTAAGTCTGCGTTTTGCATCAATGCAAGTGCTTCAAGTTTAGGCATGTCGACGTCTAATGGCTTTTCATTCACAGTGGGCTCGATCAGCTTGAATGTACTACCAGGCAATAAACCCATTAAGTTAGTCAGCTCAATACGTGCGCTTGCTAATTCGCGTTCGACGCTCTCTAGCAGACGAAGGTTCTCTAGCAGGTTACGTTGGTAACGCAGTGATTCGTCGGGTGCACGGACACGTTCTTTTGCTAGTGTGTAAGCGTTCTGTAATGCCGTTTCAGCGTCATCAATGGTCAGTCGGACATCGTTGCTGAGTGTTTCGGCGGCAACCGCTCGCCAGTAGGAAGTGCGTACATTCTGTATCAGGGTGTGTATAGCTTTACGGCGATGTTCGCTAGCGATGAGCAGCTTATCGGCGTTTTGTTTTGCCGTATAATAGCTGGCCCCAAAGTCGAGAAGGTTCCACGATAATGCTAAATCGGCTGTATTATGCTCCGCTTCATTTGATAAATCTAATCGCTGGTTCTTATCAAAGGTATTGGGTGTGCTTGAATCGGCTTTGTAGCGTAGGTTGTTGTTATCTCTCCAAGAATAACCTGCATTGGCCAATAACTTGGGCAACATATCAAATTTGCCAGCTTCTAGTTGTCCGGCAGCGAGTGATTGCTCGAGTGTTTTTACACGATGATCCAAATTGTATTTCAAAGCGCGTGCAATGGCTTCATCAATAGTAATTACTTCGCCGTGCGGCTCCATGTCAGCAAAGGCAAGTTGGCGGTCTGAATAGTTGATCTGCGCTATTTCAGAAGGCTCTAATGCTTTTGGGGTAATAGAACAACCTGCTAAAACGGCTGCTGTCGCTATGATTGTCAGCTTAATTTGAATCATCGATTTCTGCATGATTGAGTATCTTTTTTAAAGGTTGAATAGAGATTGGAGATCCAATTACCAATATGTCCAACGCTTAAATAACCTCATTGTGTAGGAGATAAAACCCGCACGTTACTAGGTCAAATGCTTAAGCACACTTATAGGTTTAGATGGGGTTTTAGACGCTGTCAAAGAATCAACTAACATTTTAATTAGAAGTGAAGCGATAAAGAGGTTATAAGCTGCAATAGCAAAAAATGCTTTATAAAAGTGTATTGATTGTGAGTCAGCCTGAGTCGTCGAAGCTTTACTGGTTATTTTACAATTGCATCACTGAGCGGGTGTTGATGCCCTCTTAGTTCTAGCTGTCTAACATTGATAGAGCGCTTCACCTTCCGGTGCAAGTGATAGTTGAACAGCACGTTGATCAGAAGGGGCTTGAGTCTTTAATACATATTTTTTGCGTAATTTAAGAGTCAACAACACGGCTTGCGGTACTTTTATCTAAATTGACTCGTGTCTCAAAAGTATAAAATTATTGTTTAATGGCTGTAGTGTCTTGGCCTGTCAGTGAAACTTTTAGTAAGTGAGATTCATAACTATTTAGTGGTTGTTCCATGCTAACATTCTTGTTTTATCTGGGGATTTTATATGCCACCTAATCCTAATGAGGCTGCTTCCACAACGCTCGAAGATGATGAGCGCTGGATGCGTTATGCGCTAACTTTAGCTGATAAGGCTGCGTTATTAGGGGAGGTGCCTGTTGGGGCTGTTGTTGTTAAAGATGGCAAAGTATTGGGTGAAGGGTGGAATCAGCCAATCAGTGGTCATGATCCAACGGCTCATGCCGAAATAATAGCGCTTCGTGATGCCGCTCAACGTATCAATAACTATCGTTTAGTGGGCGCTGATTTATACGTTACTTTAGAGCCGTGTACCATGTGTGCGGGGGCTATTGTGCATAGTCGTGTTAGGCGTGTGGTTTATGGCGCGGCTGAGCCTAAAGCCGGCGTAATCCAAAGCCAGCAGCAATTTTTAGATAATAGCTGGTTAAATTATCGTGTTGCATGGACAGGAGGCGTGTTAGCGCAAGCGTGTGGGCAAACTATTAGTGCGTTTTTTCAGCGTCGGCGTGAAGAAAAGAAACGCGCTAAGCAAAAAACGGATAACTAAAGCCATTTTTAGAGCCGAGTTGATTTATGGAGTGCTCCTAAAGCGTGTCTGGCATATTGTCCAGTAAGATAATACCGTTAGGCGCTGATTGGTTTTCGGCATCTTGTATGGCGCGCATGGCCTCTTCGCGGGCTTCTCTGATTTCTTGGATTTGTTTTTCCCACTCTAATAAATCCATATACTTCTGAATATTCTCTACATACTGCACCGGCTCTTGGCCCCGTGCATAACCGTATTTTACCGTTTGGTAGTAACGTTGTTTCGATAACAAAGGTAAGAACTCTTTAACATTTTCCCATTTGTCAGGGTCTTTATTGGCACGTTGGGTTAGGATACGAGCATCTTCTAGGTGGCCAAAGCCTATATTGTAGCCGGCGAGTGCGAACCAAGTATGGTCGGGATCTTTGATGCGCTCAGGAATTTTAGCTTTTACGTTAATAAGATACTGGGCACCACCAAAAATACTCTCGACAGGATCTGTTCTATCTTCTACACCTACCTCTTTGGCCGCGGCTTGCGTAAGCATCATAATGCCTTTGACCCCTGTGGGGGATACGGCGTCGGCTCGCCAGTGTGATTCTTGGTAAGCAATAGCTGCTAAGAACTTCCAGTCAAAATCATAACGAATGGCGGCCTCTTTGAAATAGGGTTCGAGTGCCGGTAGACGTGTTTCTAAATCGGATTTAAAGGTAACTGTATCAAAAAAGTTGAGCGGGTTTTCTTTGCTAAAGTATTTGGCTTTGAGTTCGGTAATGAGGACTTTTGTGCTCTCCAAGCCTAGAAACTTATCAACAGACTTTTTAATTGACCCGTCTTGGTTATGCGTTAATACCCAAGCAATGGGGCGGGTGCGGCCAATGACAAACGCATCAGAAAGCCCCGGATAAAAAGAGCTTTGTGATTCATAAACCGTAGAGTCAACGATGGCGTAGTCGACTTCTTCATTAAATACTTTATCGAGAATATCGGTATTAGTTAGTTCATCTGTCGCTTCCCAGGCTAATTCGGGGAAGCTTTCTTTTAGGCGGCTCAGTTGTTCGGCTTGAATTGAGTTGGCTAAGATCAGTACCTTTTTACCAATTAAGTCTTCAACGCTGACAGGCGCAGGGACACCCTGGCGGACGCGATAAATAACTGTGGAGGCGCTTTCAGAATACGGTCGGGAAAAATCATACTTAGACTCACGTATATCTGAAACGGTAATGCCAGCGGCCGCTATGTGTGCATCACGGTTTTCGACGGCCTCGAATAGTCCTTTAATGTCATTCGGGACAATAATATCCAATGTGACATCGAGATAGTTGGCATAAGCTTGCGCCAATTCGTACTCAAAACCTGCGGGTCCGTCGGTATCAATAAAGTAGGAGTTTGGGGTGTTTCGTGTGGCAACACGCAGTACCCCTTTGTCTTGGATGACCTGAAGTTGTGACTTCGCGTTATAGCTCACCAATGCCGGTAAGCTGAGAATGACAATCAGCGTCAGCAGGTGGAGAACATCTATTCGTTTTTTTAGTGTTCTTTTTTTCAGAGAAAATAACATACAGTCGTTTCTGGTACTCAAGGGCTAAATTCGGCTAAAATAGCGGCTTAATTTTCCTGTCGTTTTTGGCTCATTCAAGAGGCTTGAGATCACATGCTAGTAATGCGTGGAGCGCCAGCTCTATCCGCCTTCCGTCACGATAAACTTTTGTCTGCGTTGCAGGCTGTAATACCAACAGTTACAGATGTTTATGGTGAATTCTATCACTTCGCTGATATCTCAGAACCCCTGACCGAAGAGGAGCAATCAGTATTAACACGCATCCTCAAGTACGGTCCGAAGTCGGAGGTAAAAGAGCCTACTGGTTTACTCCAGTTGGTGGTTCCCCGTCCCGGTACTATCTCACCTTGGTCAAGCAAGGCTACAGATATTGCCAGAAATTGTGGTCTTGGCAAAGTTAATCGTCTCGAGCGTGGTATCGCTTATTCGATTGAAAGCGAAAAAGAGTTAACGGCGGAGCACATTAAACTAGCTTGCGCTTTACTGTTTGACCGCATGGTAGAGGCTGTTTTTCCGGATATAGATTCGGCGCAGCAATTATTTGTTCATACAGATCCCAAGCCACTTAGCACGGTAGCTATTCTATCTGGCGGTCGTGATGCGCTTGTGGCCGCTAACAGCGAGTTAGGCCTAGCGTTGGCAGATGATGAAATTGATTATCTTGTTGAAAGCTTTAAAGAGCTAGGTCGTGACCCGGTAGACGTTGAGCTGATGATGTTTGCGCAAGCTAACTCAGAGCACTGCCGTCATAAGATTTTTAATGCTTCGTGGGATATTGATGGCGAAGCACAAGAAAAATCATTGTTCGCTATGATTCGTAACACCAATGAATTAGGTGGCGAGAATGTGTTATCAGCTTATAAAGATAACGCCGCTGTTATAGCAGGTAGCAAAGCAGGCCGCTTTTATCCGCAGCCGGGCAGTGCTGAATACCAAGCGCAACAAGAAAATATCCATATTCTCTGTAAAGTGGAGACGCATAACCATCCTACGGCTATTGCACCGCACCCAGGTGCGGCTACAGGCTCGGGTGGTGAGATTCGTGATGAAGGTGCAACTGGGCGTGGTGGTAAGCCAAAAGCCGGTTTATCTGGTTTTACTGTCTCCGATTTGAATATTCCCGGCTTTGAACAGCCGTGGGAATCGAAATATGGTAAGCCTGAGCGTATTGTAACGGCGCTCGACATTATGATCGAAGGCCCAATTGGGGGAGCCGCGTTTAATAACGAGTTTGGTCGCCCTAACTTAACGGGTTATTTCCGTACCTTCGAGCAGCGTGTAAACGGAGCCGCTGGGGAAGAAGTACGTGGCTATCATAAGCCGATCATGATCGCTGGTGGTATGGGTAATATTCGTGAAGATCATGTCGAAAAAGACGAGATAACGGTAGGCGCTAAGCTGATCTGTTTAGGCGGCCCTGCTATGTTGATCGGCTTAGGCGGTGGTGCTGCTTCTTCTATGTCGTCGGGCAGCTCATCAGAAAATCTAGATTTTGCATCGGTTCAGCGTGGTAATCCAGAGCTTGAGCGTCGATGCCAAGAAGTGATCGATCGCTGCTGGCAGCTAGGTGACGAGAACCCGATTGCGTTTATTCATGACGTGGGTGCGGGTGGTTTATCAAACGCTTTCCCTGAGTTGGTTAAAGATGGTGGTCGTGGTGGTGATTTTGGCCTACGCAACATCAATAACGATGAGCCCGGAATGTCTCCTCTGGAGATTTGGTGTAATGAAGCGCAAGAGCGTTATGTGCTGGCCGTTAACCCTGTCGATTTAGCGCGTTTCGAAGAGTTATGTAAGCGTGAGCGCTGCCCTTATGCGGTAGTGGGTGAAGCAACTGAAGAACATCATTTGACATTGGGTGATACGCACTTCGAGAACAAGCCGGTCGATCTACCGATGAGCGTTCTCTTTGGCAAGCCACCCAAAATGCACCGTTCTATTGAGCGAGCCGAATATCAAGTAGCCGAGTTCAATACCGATTCTATCGATTTAGAAGATGCCGTAGAACGTGTACTTAAATTACCGTCAGTCGCGTCTAAATCTTTCTTAATCACCATTGGTGACCGCTCCATAACAGGGCAGGTTGCTCGTGATCAAATGGTAGGGCCTTGGCAGGTTCCTGTTGCAGACTGTGCTGTTACAACAGCCGCTTATGATACCTACGCGGGTGAAGCGATGGCGATGGGTGAGCGCACGCCGCTTGCTGTAGTTGATGGCCCCGCTTCTGGTCGTATGGCGGTCGGTGAAGTGATTACCAATATGGCATGTGCGCCTATCGCCGATATAACGGATATTAAGTTATCCGCTAACTGGATGTGTGCGGCCGGTCATCCGGGCGAAGACGAAAAGCTATACGATACCGTTAAAGCTGTTGGTATGGAGCTGTGCCCAGAGTTAGGTATTACCATTCCTGTGGGCAAAGATTCCATGTCCATGCGTACGGTTTGGCAAGATGGAGATGAAGAGAAGAGCGTGACGGCGCCTATGTCGCTCATTATCTCTGGTTTTGCTCCGGTTACGGATACACGCAAAGCATTAACGCCACAGTTACGCACAGATATGGGCGAAACAGACCTGATTTTGCTAGACCTAGGTAATGGTCAGAACCGTTTGGGGTTATCGGCTTTAGCTCAGGTTTATAATGAAGTGGGTCAAGACGTTCCTAATGTCGATAATGCCGATCAGTTGGCTGCTTTCTTTGCTGCAATTCAGGAGCTGAATAATCAAGGCATGCTGCTGGCGTATCATGACCGCTCTGATGGTGGCTTGTTCACAACGTTAGTTGAGATGGCGTTTGCTGGCCACGTTGGTATTGATGTTAATCTTGATATGGTTGCTGAGGATAAATCAGAGTGGTTGGCTGGTTTGTTTAATGAAGAACTTGGGGCTGTTATCCAAGTAAAACGCTCACAAACCGAAGAGATCTTAGTTGAACTCAATGCAGCAGGCTTAGGCGAGATAGCATCGGTGATAGGAGCGCCAAACCTCGATGACTCTATTTGTCTGCATTTTGATGAAGAAGAAATCTACAGTGCTTCGCGTGTTCAGCTGCAGCGGTGGTGGTCAGAAACCTCTTACCGTGTACAAGCGATGCGGGATAACTCTGAATGTGCGTTGCAAGAATTTGATCGCTTATTAGATAAAGAAGATCCGGGTCTGCAGCCGACACTGACTTTTGATATCAATGAGGATGTAGCCGCTAGCTTGATTGCTTCGGGGAATCGTCCTCGCGTAGCGATTTTGCGTGAGCAGGGCGTAAATGGCCAAGTAGAAATGGCTGCGGCGTTTGATCGCGCAGGATTTACTGCCGTAGATGTCCATATGAGTGATATTTTAGAAGGCCGTATCAGCTTGGCTGACTTTAAAGGCTTGGTAGCTTGCGGCGGTTTCTCATACGGTGATGTATTGGGTGCTGGTGAAGGTTGGGCTAAGTCTATTTTGTTCAACACTCGGGCGCGTGAAGAGTTTAGCGCATTCTTTAAACGAGAAGATACGTTTACGCTGGGTGTGTGTAACGGCTGTCAGATGCTATCTAACTTGCATGAACTCATCCCAGGTGCTGAACAATGGCCTCATTTTGTTCGTAATATGTCAGAACAGTTTGAAGCGCGTGTAGCAACGGTTGAAATACAAGACAGCGCTTCTATCTTCTTAAAAGGCATGGAAGGCTCTCGTATACCGGTCGCTATTGCTCATGGCGAGGGGCGTGCCGAGTTTGAATCAGACGATCATCTTAACGGTGTAAATACTTCAGGGAATGTCGCTTTACGTTATGTAGATAACTATGGCGATATTACGGAGACTTACCCGCTTAACCCGAATGGATCGCCACAAGGGATCACTGGTTTAACAACACCTGATGGTCGCGTGACTATTATGATGCCTCACCCTGAGCGTGTCTTCCGTGCTGTTCAAAACTCGTGGGCGCCAGACGATTGGTCTGAAGATGGGGCTTGGATGCGGATGTTCCGTAATGCACGCGTATGGGTTGGCTAACTCAATAACCTCTTTGTAAAAGCAGCTTCGGCTGCTTTTTTTATGTTTAATAAGAAGTGGGGGGCTGTCTAGGAAGTTATAGGTTGCGGTACCTGAGTGCGTTTACGTAAATTTCAGGTACAAAAAAGCCGACACTAGGTCGGCTTTTTGAATCAAAAGGTAAATATATTATTTACCAGTGATTTGAACGTCTACACGACGGTCAGCACGTAGGCAAGCGATCAAAGCAGCACCGCGGCCTGAACACTGAGCTACAGGAGCAGTTTCACCCAAGTAGTCAACAGTCATTACGTTACCAGAAACGCCTTGTGCACGAAGTGCAGCAGCAACGTTTTCAGCACGACGCTTAGACAATGCATCGTTGTAAGCAGAAGAACCGATCGGGTCAGCGTTACCAACCATACGAACAGAGCTTACAGAAGACATGCCTTTGATGTATGTAGCGATATCAGAAACGCTATCTACAACAGCGCTATCGAAATCGAAGAATACAGCGAATTTTTTGTCAGTCATTGCTGCTGGCATCGGAGCTGGTGCTGGAGCTGGAGCTGGTGCTGGAGCAGCAGTCGTTGATGCAACATAACCATCGCAGCCTTCAACTGTAGCGTCGTCTTTGCTCCAGAAACCTGTGTGCCAGCATTCGCCGAAGTTATTGCGCCATACAGTGTCTTCAGAGTCAGTAACGTAACCGCTGTTAGTCGGATGAGCCATAGCAGCTGCTGACATGCCCATCGCCAGAGCGAAACCTGCGGTCATAGCGAGCTTTTTCATATCAAATATCCTTGTGAATTGTGGGTTGTTGCATTCTTAAAATATAACATGATTGTTAGTTGGGTGCCTTTATAACCTAATTAACAAAACATATACATAAGTAACTATCATTTTACTTGGACTGTCGCAAGTTTGGAACCATCCGCCAAGAAAAATAATGAGGTAAAACAGCGTCTAAGGCAATACTTTCTTGTATGGCTTGATAATTATATTTTTATACACGCCTGCAGACACGTAAGGATCGTCATTTGCCCAGCTTTTTGCGTCCTCAAGCGAGTCAAATTCAGCAATTACTAAGCTTCCCGTAAATCCTGCTGGGCCTGGATCTTCAGAATCAATCGCTGGATGAGGGCCGGCTACCAGTAGTCTACCTGCTTCTTTTAACGCTGCTAAGCGTTCTAAATGTGCGGGTCTCGCCGATAAACGAGCTTCTAAGCTGTTGCTATGATCTTCTGCCATTATAGCGTAGTACATAATTTACGATTCCTGATCGCTGCTTTTAATGTGCTTTGACAAAAACAGACTTTGCAAAATAATAAATACAACTGTTAGGCCTAGCATGCCAAAAAGCTTAAAATCGACCCAGATATCTTCTGAGAAATTGTAGGCCACAACAAGATTGAGTGCTCCTACAAAAAAGAAGAAACCGATCCAAGCAAAGCTTAGACTTTTCCAAACAGGTTGGGGTAAGTCTATGTTAGCGGCCATAATGCGCTCAATTATAGGCTTCTTGCCTATAAAGTGGCTGCCCAAGAAAGCTAGACCAAACAGCCAGTTCACCACCGTTGGTTTCCACTGGATGAAAGTCTTGTCCTGTAGTAGTACGGTCGCGCCACCAAAAACGATCACTAAAATAAGAGTAACAAGCTGCATTTTTTCAATGCGGCGCTCTTTAAGCCAAGTGTAGGCCATTTGGAGAATGGTAGCGGGTATAAGTACGGCAGTCGCAATAATCATGTCGTCTGTGTATTTATAAACGGCAAAGAAAATTATAATAGGGAAAAAGTCGAGAAGTAGTTTCATAGTCGTATAATCTGTTGAGGTGTCGCTAGTATATAGACGCCTAACCTCTATATAAACCCCGGGAAGCTAATGGTTACTAATGAGTTTGATTTACACACGCACTCCAGTGCATCGGATGGTGTCTACACACCAGAAGAGTTGGTGGCGCAAGCTTACCAAGCAGGAGTAAAGGCATTAGCACTAACAGATCACGATACGGTTAAAGGGTGTGAGTGGCTAAGGGATAACAATGACCTTTTGCCGCAGGACTTCAGACTTATCAATGGTGTTGAGCTTACCTGCAAGTATGGTAAACAGGTCTTGCATGTAGTGGGGTTGAATATTGATATTGCCTCAGAGGCGATTCAAACACACATGAATAAGCTCGAAACCTTGCGTAATGAGCGGGCGCAAACTATTGCGTTGCGTTTAGTCAAGCTGGGGCTTCCTGATTTATTAACGGCCGCTTATGAAAAAGCCCAAGGAGGCCAAATTGGGCGTCCGCACTTTGCGCAAGCAATGGTAAGCTTAGGTTTAGTTGATTCAATGGCAAAAGCATTTAAAAAGTACCTAGGCGCAGGGAAGCCCGGAGATGTTAAAGTAGAATGGCCTGAGTTAAGTGAGGTTATTACTTTAATACATAACGCCGGTGGGGTAAGTGTTTTGGCACACCCGACTAAATATAATCTAACGTTAAATAAAATACGTTATTTATTAGCCGCGTTTGCCGAGCAAGGTGGGGATGCGGTAGAAATTAGTTATCCCGGAGTTTCTAAAGATCAACAAAAGTCATTGTCAATATTAGTAGCTAAACACGAGTTGGCTGTTTCAATGGGGAGTGATTTTCATGATCCTGAACAAACATGGACGCGTCTAGGAGCTTACCCGCCAATTCCTTTAGGTCTGTCACGGGTTACTGAGCGATTTTTAAATTAGATGAGGGCTGTTTATGAGTCAGTTATTTCAAATCCATCCTGATAATCCTCAAAAGCGCTTAATACAGCAGGCTGTTGATATCATTAAACAAGGTGGGGTTATTGTTTATCCAACTGATTGTGGTTACGCATTAGGGTGTCATCTAGGTGATAAGTCGGCATTAGAGAAAATTAAACGCTTACGTCAGTTAGATGATAAACATAACTTTACGTTAGTGTGTCGTGATCTAAGTACAATAGGTACTTATGCTAAAGTTAATAATCAAATCTACCGGTTGCTTAAGGCACATACTCCAGGGGCATATACTTTTATTTTAAAAGCGACCACAGAAGTGCCTCGCCGCTTGCTACACCCTAAGCGCAGAACGATAGGTATTCGTATACCCGACAGTAAAATTGTTGATGCTCTTTTAGATGTTTTAGGTGAGCCTATTATGAGTACGTCTTTAATTATGCCGGGTGAAACAGAGCCTTTGACCGACCCTTATGATATTCGTGATCTACTGCAGCACAATATTGATGCCATTATTGATGGTGGATATTGCGGTATGGAAGCAACAACCGTTATTAATTTAATAGAAGATGAACCGGAAATTGTTCGAGAAGGTGCTGGTGATGTCGCTTTTTTTAAATGAAAAATAAATTTTATATTTACTTTTCTTGAATTTAATCTTTTTTTGACGATAATGGCTTTAAGTATATCTAAATCCAAAATCCATCGGGTTATATAATGTCTGACATCTTAAAAGTATTAACACGCAAAAACTCGCTGCGTAAGCAGTGCCAAGAACTATCAATAGCGGATGTTGAAAAAGTTATAGCAGATCTTACGGACATCTTGGCTGAAAAGCAGGAAGAAGAACAAAAGCTTGCTGCAGAAAATCAAGCTAAGAACGAAAAAATCGAAATGATCCGTAAAACCATGCAGGATGCAGGTATAGATTTTAACGATCTACAAGATTTAATTTCAGTAGCACCTAAAAAGAAAGTAGAAGCTAAATACCGCATTACTGATGAAGAAGGTAATACGCACGAGTGGTCTGGTCGTGGCCGTACGCCGGTTGTTTTCCAAGCCTACTTTGATAAGCATGGTGTAGACAAAGAAGCGGTTGCTATTAAGTAAACGCTGTTTTTTATCTATAATAAAAGCTCCTCAGTTTACTGAGGGGCTTTTTTATTTTTTACAGGAAGCGTCACATGTCAGATGAAAAGTTACAAAAAGTGTTGGCGCGATCAGGTTATGGCTCACGTCGTGAGATGGAGCGCTGGATTGATGAGGGCAGAATCTCCGTCAATGGCGCCCGAGCTAAGCTGGGTGATCGTGTTACCTCTCGAGATAAAGTAGTAGTAGATGGCAAAGAGGCAAATTTAATGTCTGAGGCTGAAAACCCTCGCCGTGTACTCATTTACAACAAGCCGCTGGGTGAGGTGTCTACAAGGCATGACCCAGAAGGGCGTCCTACCGTGTTTGATCACTTGCCACCGCTTAAGCAGGGCCGCTGGATTGCGATTGGTCGTTTGGATATTAACACCACGGGTTTGCTTATTTTCACGACAGATGGTGAGCTGGCTAATACGATGATGCATCCGTCTGCTAATATCGATCGCGAATATGCGGTCCGTGTTTTGGGCGATGTAAGCGAAGCACAAATGAACCAAATGAAAGAAGGCGTGCTTCTAGATGATGGCATGGCAAAGTTCTCTGATGTGCAGTTCTTTGATGGAGAAGGCGCCAATAAGTGGTATCACTGTGTGGTGATGGAAGGTCGCAACCGTGAAGTGCGTCGTTTGTGGGAGTCGCAAGGTTTTCAGGTTAGCCGCTTAAAACGAGTTCGTTACGGGTCTATCTTTTTGCCAAGTGATGTAAAGGCGGGTACGTGGAAAGAGCTAACGCTTAAAGAAGTAAAAGTATTAGGTGCGCAAATGGAACTTACGCCACGCCAGAAACTAAAAATGAAGCCGTTAGAGCGTGAATCATATAAGCGCCGCTATAAGCGTCAGCAAGTTCGTCATGCTGTAGGGCCAAAGCATGCAAAGTAATAGATAGCATTAAAAAAGCAGCTTTTAAAGCTGCTTTTTAGTTTCTAGCGTATGGCTTTGCTGTTATGGGCAATGATGTGTTTATGCTTGTGCATCCATGGATTCGCCGTTTACGCTTTTGCTGTCAGCCCCCATCAGGTAAAGGTATAACGGCATGATGGCATCAGGTGTTGGGTTATTCGTTGGATCTTCTGCTGGGTAAGCATAAGCACGCATTGCTGTGCGGGTTGCGCCGGGGTTAATGCAGTTAACTCGAATATTGCTGGTTGAGCTGACTTCATCGGCCATGACTTGCATCATGCCCTCTGTGGCAAATTTAGATACGCTGTAAGCCCCCCAGTACGCACGTCCTTTACGTCCAACACTGGACGAGGTAAAAATGATAGACGCGTCTTCAGAGCGGTGTAGTAATGGCATTAATGTTTGAGTGAGTAAAAATGGCGCGTTTACATTTACCTGCATCACTTGTTGCCAAGTAACTGGATCGTAAGATTCAAGGGGGGTGCGCAAGCCCAGTAAGCTGGCGTTATGTAAAATGCCATCTAAGCGACCAAACTCTTGATCGATAATGTTGGTGATTTCAATGTAATCGTGTTCGGTTGCAGTCTCTAGATTGAGCGGGACAATGGCCGGTTGGGGGCCGCCTGCGTTCTCAATTTCATCATAAACTTGTTCGAGTTTTTCTGTAGTTCTGCCCAGCAAAATAACCGTCGCGCCATGTTTTGCATAAGCTATCGCGGCCGCTTTTCCTATTCCATCGCCAGCGCCTGTAACGACAATATAGCGATCTGCAAGAAGTGACTCAGGTGCTTGGTAATCAAACATAAATTAATCCTTTGCTGGTTGACTCTTAGCTTACATAAATGTCGTGTTTTATGTGCAGAGATTGAGACCCGTTTGCTCTCGTATAACCGGCCAAATTTGCTCTACATCCGTGACGTAATGATCAGCATTCCATGTCGCTGTGTTTTCGTTAGCTCTAATATAGCCGTATAAAGCACCAATAGTGAACATGTTGGCGCGATTTCCAGCATCGATATCCCGTAAATGGTCGCCAATATAAATGCTACTTGTCGCACAGGTATGTGTGAGTCTGCATGCTAAATACAGAGACTCAGGGTCGGGTTTTGTGTGTGTTACATCTTCAGGGCAAACAAGCACTGAGCAGCGAGAATGCAGTGCGAGTTTATGAAGAATGGTTTCAGAAAAGCGTCGAGGTTTGTTGGTGACTATGCCCCAAGGGATACCCGCAGCTTCTAAGTGCAGTAGTAGCTCGTCCATGCCAGGAAACATCATGGCATGATCACAGACCTGTGTTTCATAGCGGGCAAGCAGCTCAACTAAAAGTGCTTCAATCAGCTTATTATCTGCTGGCAGTGCAAAAGCATGGCATAGCATAGCCCGCGCACCTTCAGAAACTTCACTTTTTAAGAACTCATACGTGACAGGTGAGCGGTTGTGCTCAATCAAAAGCGCATTGACGATAGCATGAAAGTCCAAAGCTGAATCAAGCAGTGTGCCATCTAAATCAAACAACACGGCTGCGCGAGTAGGCGTGGTCATCTGGCTTAGTCGAGCTTTTGCGTGGCGATCATATAGTTTACATCAACATCGTTAGTATCCAGGCGATACTGCTGAGTCAGTACGTTATAAGTCATGCCGGTAATATCTAGCGTGTTCAGCGAAGCGGAGCGTGTCCAATTAGCCAGCTCAGACGGGCGGATAAACTTTTTATGATCATGTGTGCCGGCAGGTACTAATTTTAAAATACGTTCGGCCCCAAGAATGGCAAATAAATAGCTTTTAGGGTTTCTGTTAATCGTAGAAAAGAACACGTAACCACCCGGTTTAACCATAGCGGCACAAGCGCGAACGATAGATGATGGATCGGGGACGTGCTCTAGCATTTCCATGCAGGTTACCACGTCAAACGCTTGCGGGTTCTGCGCCGCCATCTCTTCGGCTGTGATTTGCTGGTAAGACACTTTAACCCCGCTTTCAAGGCCGTGTAGCTTGGCGACTTTTAAAGGAGCCTCACCCATATCAATGCCTGTAACGGTTGCGCCACGGTGTGCCATCGACTCCGAAAGGATTCCGCCGCCACAGCCAACATCTAATACTTGCTTGCCAGCCAAATCAGCTATGCGATCAATGTAGCCTACGCGCAATGGATTGATATCGTGCAGAGGTTTAAACTCGCTATCCCTGTCCCACCAGCGGCTGGCCAGTGCTTCAAATTTAGCTATTTCTTCGGGATCTATGTTGGCTTGCGAGGCTGAATGGCTCATAAAAGCGTCTTTCCTAGAAAAAATCATCAAGCTTTATTCTATCACTGCAGCTTAACGGCTTAAACCAAGTCCAACATATTCATTTTGCGGGAAACTTTTATATTTGTCTGGTATAATCGTCCGGTTAAAAACTGGCTCGAGTATCTCGATTAAATTATAAAAAGTCTGGCGTCTGCAGACGGCATGTATCGAGGTGCAGTCGCGAGCTTTGTAGCAGACCGGATCAAGGAAAGCTGAAACCCATGGGTGATTTAGCCAAAGAAATTTTGCCAGTAAATATCGAAGATGAGATGAAACAATCTTATCTCGATTATGCTATGAGTGTTATCGTCGGCCGTGCATTGCCAGACGTACGTGACGGGTTAAAGCCTGTTCACCGTCGTGTGCTATTTGCAATGAACGAGCTGAGCAACGATTGGAACAAACCATACAAAAAATCGGCACGTGTTGTTGGTGATGTAATCGGTAAATACCACCCGCATGGTGATAGTGCGGTTTACGATACAATCGTTCGTATGGCGCAGGATTTCTCAATGCGTTATACGCTTGTGGATGGTCAAGGGAACTTCGGTTCCGTTGATGGTGACTCCGCCGCCGCTATGCGTTACACCGAAATTCGCATGAAAAAGATTTCGCATGACTTATTAGCGGATCTAGAGAAAGAAACCGTCGATTTTGTGCCTAACTATGATGGCACCGAGTTGATTCCTGATGTCCTTCCCACACGTGTACCTAACCTGTTGGTTAACGGTTCATCAGGTATCGCTGTGGGCATGGCAACGAATATCCCGCCACATAACTTGCGCGAAGTCGTTGCAGGTTGTTTGGCGATGATCGAAAACCCTGACATCGATGTTGATGGCTTGATGGAGCATATTCCAGGGCCAGATTTTCCAACAGGTGCGATCATCAATGGTCGTGCTGGTATTTTGTTGGCGTATCGTACAGGGCGCGGTCGTATTTACATTCGCTCCAAGTACCATGTTGAAGAAGACAGCCGTGGCAAAGCTTCTATTGTAGTCACCGAGATTCCTTATCAACTTAACAAAGCGCGCTTAATCGAAAAGATTGCCGAGCTGGTTAAAGAGAAGAAGCTAGAAGGTATCACTGAGCTACGTGATGAGTCTGATAAAGACGGCATGCGTATTGTGATCGAGCTTCGTCGTGGCGAAATGCCGGATGTAATCGCCAACAATTTGTTTGCTCAAACGCAAATGGAAGGCGTATTTGGTATCAACATCGTTGCGTTAGTTGACGGTCAGCCTAAAATTCTTAACCTTCGTGAGTTGATCGAAAACTTTATTCGTCACCGTCGCGAAGTCGTTACCCGTCGTACTGTTTTCGAACTACGCAAAGCGCGTGAGCGTGGACACGTACTCGAAGGCTTAGCGATTGCGCTGGCCAATATCGACGAGATTATCGAGCTGATTCGCCAATCACCAACGCCTGCCGAAGCTAAAGAAGGCTTAGTTGCGCGTGCCTGGGATTTAGGCACAGTGAGCACGATGCTTGAACAGGCTGGTGATGATGCATGCCGCCCAGATGACCTAGAACCACAATATGGTGTGCACGATAGCAAATACTATTTGTCACCGGTTCAGGCCCAGGCCATCCTAGATTTGCGTTTGCATCGCCTGACGGGTTTGGAACATGAAAAACTGATCGGCGAATATAAAGAGTTATTAGTTAAAATTGCCGAGCTGCTTGAAATACTGGGTTCTTATACTCGATTGATGGAAGTGATTCGTGAAGAGTTAGAAGCGGTCACAGAAGAATATGGCGACGAGCGCAAGACCGAAATCATTGCCTCACGCCAAGATTTGACTGTTGCAGACTTAATTACCGAAGAAGACATGGTTGTTACTATCTCTCATGGTGGTTATGCGAAAACTCAGCCACTAACGGATTACCAATCACAACGTCGTGGCGGTAAAGGCCGTTCGGTAACCGCGGTTAAAGACGAAGATTTTGTCGAGCATCTATTAATAGCCAGTACTCATGACACCATCCTGTGCTTTACCAACATGGGTAAAGTGTATTGGCTGAAAGTCTACGAGATCCCTCAAGCTAGCCGTACTGCTCGTGGTCGTCCTATCGTTAACATTCTTCCGTTGGTAGAAGGTGAGCGCATCTCGACTATTTTGCCTGTTAATGAATACAGCGAAGACCGTTTTGTGTTCATGGCAACAGCGAGCGGTATCGTTAAGAAAACATCATTGGTTAATTTCTCTCGTCCACGTTCATCGGGTTTGATTGCGGTTGATCTATTGGATGATGATGCCCTAATCGGCGCAGCGATTACCGAAGGTGAAGACGACATTATGCTGGTCACTAACGCCGGTAAAGTGGCACGCTTCCATGAATCAGATGTGCGTCCTATGGGTCGAACGGCTCGTGGTGTTAAAGGTGTAAAAATGAAGGATGATGCAGTGGTCATCTCGCTGATCATTCCAAAAGCTGGCGGTAACGTATTAACGGCTTCGGCCCGTGGTTACGGTAAGCAAACACCGGTTGAAGATTTCCCTTGTAAAGGCCGTGGTAATCAGGGTGTTATCGGCATGCAGTGCACAGAACGTAACGGCTACCTTGCTGGTGCAGTTCAAGTGTTCGAAGGGGATGATGTCATGCTGATCAGTGATCAGGGCACCATGGTACGGACTCGCACTTCAGAAATTTCGGTGCTGGGTCGTAATACTCAAGGTGTTACTTTGATCAAGGTCGCCAGCGATGAAAACCTCGTTAGCCTTGCGCGTATCGAAGAACCAGAAGAGCCCGAAGAAACAGCAGAAGTCGATGCCGATGCAGCCACAGCAGAGTCACCTGAAGAAGGTGGCGCTCAGGTAGCTGATGCGGAAGCTGGTGATGATGCCGAAACCGCTGGTGATGATGAGTAACTCACTACTCACATTAACAACGAAGAGGTAAACAGAAAGTGCGGCAATAGCCGCACTTTCTCTATAGCTATAAAATAGCTAAAAGCTAGAGGTAAGCTAACGGGTGCTTTGCTTGGCTCGTTCATGCAGTATCATAGCTTCAATGTGACATAAAGACCGAGTTGTTCAACCTTATATGCAATGCTTCGCATTTGATTATTGAGAGATACAGATGAGCCGTCATTTTAATTTCAGTGCGGGTCCAGCCGCTCTTCCTGAAGAAGTTTTAAAAACAGCCCAACAAGAAATGCTTGATTGGCACGGTTGTGGTTTATCGATCATGGAAATGAGCCATCGTAGCGATGAGTTTATGTCGGTTGCCGCGCAAGCCGAGCAAGATCTACGTGATTTAATGCACATCCCTGACAATTACAAAGTCCTGTTTTTGCAAGGCGGAGCAACAAGTCAGTTTGCAATGGTGCCGCTTAACTTATTGCGTGGTAAAACAACGGCTGATTATATCAATACAGGGGTCTGGTCTAAAAAAGCCATTGCTGAAGCAAAGCGCTATTGCGATGTTAATGTAGTAGCAACAACAGAGTCTACTCAGTTCACCTCTGCACCTACGCAAGACGAGCTGGCGTTAAACCCAGACGCAGCCTATGTGCACTATACCCCCAACGAAACTATTGGCGGTGTAGAGTTTGATTACATTCCGGACACAGGGGATGTGCCGTTAGTGGCAGATATGTCCTCTAATATCTTATCCCGCCCGTTTGATGTCTCTAAATTCGGCTTAATCTATGCGGGTGCGCAAAAGAATATCGGACCTGCCGGTTTGACCGTTGTTATCGTGCGCGAAGATCTACTAGGCGACACTTTAGCAGGCACGCCAACCATGTATGACTACGCGGTGCACGCAGCGGCTGGGTCCATGAATAATACACCTCCGACGTTAGCATGGTATCTAACCGGGCTTGTCTTTAAATGGTTAAAGGCACAAGGTGGCGTTGAAGCTATGGAAGTAGCTAACCGTCGTAAAGCAGAAAAACTATACCAAGCAATTGCTGACAGTAAGTTCTTCTCAAACCCAGTAGTTAAGCGCAATCAGTCATGGATGAATGTTCCATTTATCTTGGCGGAGTCAAATCTGGATAGCACATTTATTGCTGAATCAGAAAAAGCAGGGCTATTGAACTTGCAAGGTCACCGTTCGGTCGGAGGCATGCGCGCAAGTATCTATAATGCGGTCAACGAGCAAGCGGTTGATGCGTTAATTGCATTTATGAATGAATTTGAACGAACACACGGATAATTAAAAAGGTCGATCCATGACTGAACAAGAAAAAGCGCTGCGAGTTCTGCGCGATAAGATTGATACCATTGACCAAGAGATTCAGGTGCTTCTTAATAAACGTGCAGAATGTGCGCAAGAAGTCGCTGAGGTGAAGGAGTCTTTCGAAGGCAAGCAGGACGCCGTCTTTTATCGGCCAGAACGTGAAGCTCAAGTACTGCGTCGAGTCATGGAGCGTAACCAAGGGCCGCTTCCCGCAAAAGAAGTGGCTCGGCTATTTCGTGAAATAATGTCGGTGTGCTTAGCGTTAGAAAAGCCAATGCGTGTGGCGTTTTTAGGGCCTGAGGGCACTTTTACACAACAAGCGGCCTTTAAGCATTTTGGGCACTCGGCAGTCAGTGCGCCCATGAATGTACTGGATGATGTTTTCCGTGAAGTTGAAGCCGGGGCTGCTAACTACGGCGTTGTGCCGATCGAAAACTCAACCGAAGGAATGGCTACACACACGTTAGATTTATTCCGCCGCCATAATGTACAAATTTGCGGTGAATTAGAGCTGCGTATCCATCAGCACTTGCTGGTTGCTAAAAATGAAACCGCAACGCCCATCACTAAAATTTATGCGCACCAAGAATCTTTTGCGCAATGCCGCAGTTGGTTAGAAAGCCATTACCCCGATGCAGAGCACATTGCTGTTAGCTCAAATGCGCAAGGGGCTAAGCGTGTTATGTCTGAAGTAGGTGCCGCGGCTATTGCAGGCGACATGGCGCAAGATTTATACGACCTAGATATTATCGAACGTAATATCGAAGACTTACCCGACAATACCACCCGTTTTCTTGTGTTGGGGAAACAGCATGTAGGCCCTAGTGGTGATGATAAAACTTCGTTGCTGCTAGCCGCTCATAATAAGCCGGGCGCACTTTATACTTTGTTAGAGCCATTTCATCGTCACGGTATTAGCCTTACCCGTATTGAAACACGTCCGGCTGGACAAGGTGCTTGGAGTTACTTGTTCTATATCGATTTTGAAGGTCATTGTGATGATGACAATGTTAAGCTCGTGATAACAGAATTAGAGCAGCAGTCAACGGAGTTAAAGCTGTTAGGCTCGTATCCCAAAGCGGTTATTTAAGACGATGTTGCGGTGTGTTAAAGGCAAAGAAGCAAAAATTGCCTTCTTCGTCGGCGTTAGCGTGTTTCAGTTTACAGTTGGAGCTTCGTTGTGAGTTACCACAAGATTAATCGGATCCTTGTAATTGGCTTAGGGCTTATTGGTGGCTCATTAGCTAAAGCACTGAAGCGTAAGCAGTTTGCGACGCTAATAGCTGGTTTTGATATGAGCCCTGATGAGGTGCGCCAAGGCCTAGAGTTAGATGTCATAGATGAAGGCTTTAACGAACTTGCTGCATGTGTGCCTATTGCCGACCTGATTGTGTTGGCCGTTCCGGTCAAGGCGACTCATCAAGTACTTGAACAAATCAAACCATTGTTATCGTCTCATACTATTATCACAGATGTGGGTAGCACCAAAGCTAACGTGGTTGCCGCTGCAAGAGATGTATTTGGTACCATTCCCAGTGGTTTTATTCCTGGGCATCCAATAGCAGGGTCTGAAAAAAGCGGTGTTATCGCATCGGACGACCAGCTTTTTGTAAAGCATAAAATCATCCTCACACCACTACCAGAATCAGACCCAAGTGCGGTTCAGCAAGTCGCGCGTATGTGGCAAGCAACAGGTGCCGAAGTGTTGCAAATGGCAGTTGAACGCCATGATGAAGTACTAGCAGCCACCAGTCATTTGCCGCATATTTTGGCATTCTCTTTAGTCGATACACTTGCTCGTGAGCAGGATAGCACTGAAATTTTCCGCTATGCCGCAGGAGGTTTCCGCGACTTTACACGTATTGCCGCTTCCGATCCGACCATGTGGCATGACATCTGTATCGCTAATAAACAGCAGCTGCTCAACCAGATTGATAACTTCACGGCTGGTTTAGCCGAATTGCGCACGGCAATAGAGCACACGGATAGCCAAGCAATGACGGGAGTTTTTACACGTGCAAAAGCCGCGCGTGAGCATTTCAACCGGATGCTGACGCGAAGTGCATATTCATTGAACCGTCATCAGGATCACGTAACCTTCCGCGTGCGAAAGGCGATGGCTATCCAAGGGAATATCCGCGTACCTGGTGACAAATCTATCTCACATCGGGCGGTTATTATGGGAGCGCTCGCCGAAGGCGTTACTCTGATTCGTGGTTTTTTAGAAAGTGAAGATAGCCTCGCTACGCTACAGGCATTTCGTGATATGGGCGTGGTCATCGAAGGGCCTCACCAAGGGCAGGTAAAAATTTACGGTGTGGGCTTGCATGGGTTATGTCCGCCTCCGGGGGATTTATATTTGGGCAGTTCGGATATTAGTATGCGCTTACTCAGCGCAATACTAGCCGCTCAAGAGTTTGACTCGCGCCTACTAGGTGATGACCTGCTTATGAGAAAACCCATGGTGCGCATCACGCAAGCACTCCGGACGATGGGAGCGCAGGTTGATACGGCAGCCGGTGGAGTACCGCCGGTGAATATTTACGCGGTAGAGTCGCTGCAAGGTATAGATTGCACTATGCAGGTCCCTAGTGCTCAAGTTAAATCGGGGTTATTGCTGGCAGGGTTATACGCTCAAGGTAAAACAACTATTACAGAGCCAGTCATGACTCGTGATCATACCGAGCGAATGCTGCAGCACTTTGGTGTAGACGTTCAGCGTAATGGACTCACCGTATCGATTACTCCTGGGCAGACGTTAAAAGCAGCCGATTTTAATGTGCCTGGTGATATGTCATGTGCGGCATTTTTTATCGTTGCGGCGGCCATATCCCCTAACTCGGATGTCGTGATTGAGCAGGTAGGCATCAACCCTGGGCGCTCTGGTTTGATTGATATTTTACGCCTAATGGGAGCTGATATTGACTGTACTAATGCCGCGGATCTCAATGGCGAACCAGTGGTTGATATCCATGTAAAATATGCGCCGTTACGAGGTATTGCCATCCCCGCAGAATGTTTATCAGCCTCTAGTGACGAACTACCATTAGTGTTTGTCACCGCTGCATGCGCTCAAGGTGAGAGCTTACTTAAGGGGGCAGCCGAGCTGCGAGGTAAAGAACAAAATCGAGTCCAAGCCATGACGGATGGATTACGTAAAATGGGCATAGTTATCGATAATGAAAACGGTCAAATATCGATAACAGGTGGAGAATTTATAGGAGCTAAGGTCGATAGTTTTGGCGATCCACGTATCGCAATGGCGTTGTCTATAGCCGGCTCCCAAGCACACGGTGATGTACTTATTACCGGGTGTGATCATGTCGCGAGCTCTTTTCCTGACTTTGTAGAGATCGCACAAAAAATAGGATTACGTTTACAAAAGGAGGAGACGTGATGTCTCACTACAAACCAGTACCTGTAATTACAGTCGATGGGCCAAGTGGATCGGGTAAAGGCACCATCTGTCGGTTACTGGCAGAAAACTTAAATTGGCGCTTGCTCGATAGTGGCGCTTTGTACCGTTTAACCGCGTTAGCAGCCAGTCATCATGGGGTTGCCCTGGAAGATGAAACGGCATTAGTCACCTTGGCCGCACATTTAGATGTGCAATTTGTTAGTCGGGATGAAGACGTGCAGGTGATTCTAGAAGGCGAAGATGTCACCAAAGTTATCCGTAAAGAAAATGTCGGAAACGACGCGTCGGTCGTCGCTTCAATTGGCTCTGTACGAGCCGCTTTATTGGAGCGCCAACGAGCATTTGCCGAAGCGCCAGGGCTGATTGCTGATGGCCGAGATATGGGTACGGTGGTGTTCCCAGAAGCGGGTCTTAAAATTTATTTAGATGCCTCTGTAGAAGAGCGCGCACAGCGCCGTTATAACCAGTTGATTAATAAGGGGCTCAGTGCTAGTGTTGAGAATATATTGGTTGATTTGCAAGCAAGGGATGCTCGTGATATGAACAGACTAGTAGCCCCGCTAAAGCCTGCAGAAGACGCCATTATTTTGGATTCTACTCAAATGACAATAGAGGCAGTTCTTGACGCGGTGCTAGAAGAGGCACGCCACCGAGGGCTGCGATAAAACAGGCTAGACACGGGCAACTGAGTTGCGAGGATGGTTGGATTATGAGCGAAAGTTTTGCTGATCTCTTTGAAGAGAGTCTGCAAGAGTTGAATATGGCGCCTGGGTCAATCGTTACTGGGACTGTAATCGCGATTGAAAATGATTTTGTCATAGTCAATGCAGGTCTAAAATCAGAAGGCGTTATACCAAGGGAACAATTCATCGACGAGCAAGGTGAGCTAACTATTGCTGTAGGTGATGAGGTTAAGGTAGCACTGGAAAGTGTAGAAGACGGATTTGGTGCAACTCAGCTTTCTCGTGAGAAAGCAAAACGCGCTGAGGCGTGGGCCGTCCTTGAAACTGCTTTCGAAAATGGCGAAATTATTAAAGGTGAAATCACGGGCAAAGTGCGTGGTGGTTTTACTGTCGCTGTAGGCGCTGTCAGTGCATTCTTGCCGGGTTCTCTGTTAGATATTCGACCGCTTCGTGACTCTTCACATCTCGAAGGTAAAGAGCTTGAGTTTAAACTGGTTAAGCTGGACGTTAAGCGCAACAATATTGTCGTTTCTCGCCGAGCTGTGCTGGAAGAGCTCAATAGTGCTGACCGTGAAAAACTACTCGAAACCCTAGAAGAAGGCGTTGTTCTTAAGGGTATCGTCAAGAATATCACTGATTACGGTGCTTTCATCGACCTTGGTGGTATTGATGGTTTGCTTCATATTACCGATATTGCGTGGAAGCGTGTTAAGCATCCAAGCGAAGTGCTCAGTGTTGGTGACGAAATAGACGTTAAAGTCCTCAAATATGACCGCGAAAAAACACGCGTATCTTTGGGCATTAAACAACTGAAAGCCGACCCATGGGATGAAAAAGTTAAGCAATTCAACGTGGGTGACAAAACCACCGCGAAAGTGACTAACTTGACCGATTACGGTTGTTTCGCGCAAATCGCTGAAGGTATCGAAGGCCTAGTTCACGTATCCGAAATGGATTGGACCAACAAAAACGTACACCCATCTAAAGTGGTGCAGGTTGGTCAAGAAGTCGAAGTAATGGTCTTAGACATCGATACGGATCGCCGCCGTATTTCGCTCGGCATGAAGCAGTGCCAGCAAAATCCATGGGATGCGTTTGCAGCAAGCCATCAAAAAGGCGAAAAAATTATCGGTAAAATTAAATCTATTACCGATTTTGGTGTCTTTGTAGGCTTGGATGGCAATATTGATGGGTTGGTTCACTTATCTGACTTGTCTTGGGATCTTCCAGGTGAAGAAGCCGTCAAACAATTTAATAAAGGCGACGAAGTTGAAGCCGTTGTTGTCTCTATTGATGTCGAGCGTGAACGTATCGCTCTGAGTATCAAACAGCTCAATGGTGACCCGTTAGCAGAGTACTTGGCGGCGCATAAAAAAGGTGACATCGTCAAAGGAACCGTAACCGAAGTGGATGCTCGTCAGGCGACGATAGAAATAGCCGATGGAGTTGAAGCAAGCTTACGAGTAGCTGAGTGGTCTCGTGAGCGTACTGATGATCTGACCAACGAAGTTAAAGTAGGTGATCAGGTTGATGCTGTTATCATCTCGATGGATAGCAAAAATCGTACAATTAACCTTTCTGTTAAACAGATGGAGTTAAAACAAGAGCGCGAAGCATTGCAAAATGTTCAGCAGCAAAGTGTCGATTCGGCAGGGCCGACCACTATTGGTGACTTGATCAAGCAACAAATGAACAAAAAATGATTCCTAGGTACACAGAAGCACTCAACCCCGTTAAGTAAATAACGGGGCTAGTGCTTCTGAATCTAGCTTGGAAGCGCTCGATTAAGTATTCAGTTTAAAAATGGAGAGAGTACGATGACAAAGTCAGAGCTGATAGAACATCTGATTGATCGACACCCCGAACTGTCTGTTAAAGATGTTGAGCTAGCAGTTAAAACAATGCTTGATCATATGACTGAGTCGCTATCAGATGGCGACCGTATCGAAATTCGTGGTTTTGGTAGCTTTTCTCTGCACTATCGAGCACCTAGAATGGGGCGTAACCCAAAAACAGGTGATTCGGTTCCGCTATCGGCTAAATATGTACCTCACTTCAAACCTGGCAAGGAATTGCGTGAACAGGTGAATGACAGTATCGATAAGTACTAACCAGTACTTTATATCGCTACACAGGACGGAGAAAGAAACACGTGCGTTTCCTCATTAAAATTTTAGTGCTTTTGCTATGTTTGTTAATACTGTTTGTAGGTGTGCTCTTTGCTATCAATAACACAGACAAAATAGCATTAGACTTTGTGTTCTTTAAGACATTTGAATTATCAATTGGTATGTGGCTTGTTATAGCGATGGCCATTGGTGGTGTTATTGGTTTTTTACTCAACAGTGTGGCGCTTATTGCACTTAAAGCACGCCTTAAACGTGCGCGTAAAAAATCAGAATCAGCCGATAAAGAATTAGCCGTACTTCGAACAGCGACGGTTAAAGACCCAAGCTAGCATGTTGGATTACCGCTTCATATTGCTGCTAATGCTAGCCATTGCTATTGGTTGGTTTTTAGGGCGATGGAGCAAGCAAAAACAACGATATAGGCCAGCGTCACAAGAGACCGGCCTAAATCGTGATTACTTTCAAGGCCTTAACTTCCTTCTCAGCGACCAACCCAACGAAGCAATCGAAAGCTTTATCCGCACATTAGAAATTAATAGCGATACTCTTCCCGCTCATTTAGCACTAGCACGGCTATTTCGTAAAAAAGGCGATGTAGAGCGTGCCATTAAAATGCATCAAAACTTATTGGCTCGTCCTGACCTGAGTCGCGAAGATCAATTACGCGTGCAAATGGCGTTAGCACTTGATTATGATTCAATAGGTTTACTAGACCGCAGTGAGCACTTGCTGGTTGATGTATTAAAAGAGCCACTTCCTGATGCCACCCGTATACGTGCGTTAACTAAGCTCATTAAGTTGTATGAAAAAGAGCAAGAGTGGGATTCGGCCTTGCAAGCAACGCAACGTTTAGGCAAAGACCAAAATGCACTTATCAAGAAAAGCGCAGCGCATTACGCTTGCGAGTTGGCAGAGCAATCTTCTCAGCAACACAACACAAAACAGGCGATGGCTCATTTAAAAACGGCGCTTAGCTATGATGCTAACTGCGTACGTGCTAGTTTGATGATGGCCGAGATCTTTAGCAGCCAGCAACAGTGGAAAATGGCAATTAGCAGGCTTCGTCAAATTGAAACACAAGACCGTTATTTTGTGTCAGAAGCACTACCTTATTTAAAAAGCTGCTACCAATCGTTGAATAAACTGTCAGATTATGAACAATACCTGCGGGACTGCTTAAGTCATACGCCGTCGGCAAGCATCATCTTGGCACTAACGGAGCTGGTGTTGATGCAGCAGGGCGCAATAGCGGCTGGTTTATTCTTAACCCAGGAGCTAAAGCATCGCCCGTCGATCAAGGGGTTTAATCGCCTTATTGATCTGCATCTTGAATATGGCAGCGCGAGCGCTAAAGAAAGCTTACAAACGTTAAAAAGCTTAACCAGTGCACTTGAGGAATCTAAACCTCAATATCAATGCTACCAATGTGGTTATGCGGCTAAGCAGCTGGCTTGGCATTGCCCGTCGTGTAAAAACTGGAGCAGTATTCGTCCCATTCAAGGGCTTGAAGGCGAATAGCCGTTCGTACTCTACAAAGCCCAAACGCATTTTATACAAACAAGTACAGAGAGGCTCAACGTGATTACCGATTCTAAACGCATTATCGTCGCACTGGATTACCCAACCGTCGAGCAAGCTCTGTTTATGGCTGACCAACTAGATCCAGCGCGTTGCCGCTTAAAGGTAGGCAAAGAGTTATTCACCCGCGGTGGCCCTGCTATTGTTGAAGCGCTGCAAAACAAAGGTTTTGAGATTTTCTTAGACCTAAAATTCCATGATATCCCGAATACGACTGCCAAAGCCGTTCGTGCAGCTGGTGAGCTGGGAGTATGGATGGTGAATGTCCATGCCTCAGGCGGGCGACGCATGATGGAAGCAGCCCGAGAAGAGCTAGCGCAAGTTGCTAATAATACGACTCAGCTTATTGCGGTTACAGTACTCACCAGTATGGAGCAGTCAGACCTTAAAGAAGTTGGTTTAGACATAGAGCCGTTAACGCATGTTAAGCGCTTGGCTGCGCTCACAGAATCATGTGGTTTAGACGGGGTTGTATGCTCAGCGCAAGAAGTAGAGCCATTGCGTAACATTATTTCAGACAACTTTAGCTTGGTAACGCCAGGTATTCGTCCAGCATTCGCTGCTGCCGGTGATCAACGCCGGATTATGACACCGGCTGATGCGCTAAAAAGTGGCAGTACATATTTGGTGATTGGCCGTCCTATTACACAACACGAGCACCCAATTACCGCGCTACAATTGATTGAAGATGAGATAGCCGATTTAGTGTAACTCGCTTAACGCGACCTAAAAGCGCCTTTTGAAGGCGCTTTTTTGTGTCTGGATAATTGATAGCTAGCGGCGGGCTACAAGTTATAAAATGAAATACAAGGTAGCCGGAATAAACAGCAAGCTGCTGATATTGCCGAGTAAAACAATAGAAGCTACTTGATGCGGCTCTTGCTGGTAACGCTCTGCAAGCATGTAGTTGAGTACAGCCGGTGGCAGGGCTGCAAATAACAGCAAGTAAGCAAATTGTATTGGTTCAAGGTGTAAAACGCTTTGCAGTGGAACCGCAATGAGTAGACCACTCAGCGGGCATAAAATAGCGCCCCATACGCCAATTTTCCAGTGTGTTAAATCCACACTCGTCATACGTACCCCTAAAGCAAACAGCATAAGCGGGATCGATATTTTTCCCAGCATATCAATAAAGGTCGCAATTGGCGTGGGTAACGGAAGATGAAAACCGCTCCAAGTGAGGCCTAAAATAGAAGCCAAAATAATCGGCATACGCAACACTTGGAAGGGGTTGGTCTTCTTGTCCAAAATGTACAGCCCCACCGTAAAATGCAGAGTATTTTCCACCAAAAACAACACCACTGCAGCCGCGAGTGCTTCTTCTCCGAAGGCCAGCACCGCTAACGGTAGACCTAAGTTACCGCTATTGTTAAACATGATAGGCGGGATGAAGGTTTTCGGGTTGACCTTTAGCAGCTTACAAACGGGCCAAATAATGAGCCCTGAGCCAATGACAACGATAATTCCGCCAATTGCTAGCTCTTGAAAGCGCATTAGGTCGAATGATTTAGCAGACAACACAGAAAACAATAAGGCCGGAACAAACACATCAATGTTGAGCGCATTGGCTGCGGACATATCTGTATGTTTTTTACGAGCGTATAAAAAGCCAACAGTGACAATCGCGACTAAGGGGAAAACGGTGGCGAAAATACGTTCCAATAACGCCAGTGTTGAATGGTCCATTGCTTCCCTTAATGAATGCTGTTGTAGAGGACGTGTATGGTTGCTTTAGTAAGCGTCGCCGTCAATAACCCCTGTACAGTTTTGCAAATTTACAACAATGCAATGGGGCAAAAAGCTTGGGTAGGCGATCTGTGATCAGGCGCCTACCCAAGCTCATCAATGTCCGCAACCACATCCGGATGAATGAGCCGCGCTTGCTGAACGGTTCGCTTGCTTTGCAGTTTTACCAATTCCGGGGTTAAAGGTATTGGTCGGGTCTAGCACTTGGTAAAACTCTTTTAATCCAGGCTCTGCCTCGTACAAATGCCCCACATTGTGTTCAGCTGGGTATTTGGCGCCTTTTTCACTGAGTAATTTGAGCATGGCTGCTTTAATCTTTTTCCCATCCGACCCTTTTTGGAGGATGTAATCCTGATGGAAAACATGGCACATAAAGTGGCCGTAATATAGCGAGTGCTCAATGTGCTGGCTGATCTCTTGCGGCAGTTTTTCAACCCATTCCGTATCGTTACGTTTAAGCGCAATATCTAACGCCAATATATCTTCCACTTCGCTTTGGTGGATAATCTGGTAACGAATAGCGGCGCCTGCAGCGGCAAAGCGATGTAAGTAGGCTTTTTTAGCCTCGTCCGCATCACACTTAAAAAAGTCACCCACACGCGGGTCATTAAAAAAGCTATTGAGGTATTGCTCGGCTTCTTCAATACCACCATCGCTCATTTTGAGTATCAGGTAATGGTCATACTGTTTGCGGTATTCTTTCATGCGCTTAGGCAAGATAGATGGCCAAAAACGGCTTGCCAGCTGCATAACTCGATCTGGAATTTCAGACGGAAGAAAACGAATTTTATTAAGATAAGCGGCTATGCGGCCTTTAATAGCAAACAACTTAGGTAATGGATCAGTGCCTAAGTAATTGATCATTAAAAAGACATCTTTACCGTACTTTTCTGCAATGTCATATACATCACGATGCATGTACTCAGCGACTTCGGGCAGGTGAGTAAAGTGAGTCAAAATGTGGCGGCGTAATTCCGTTAGTTGATTGGGGTCATTAGTGCCGATGTAAAATACCTGTTCACGTTCTGCAACGGGAAAGGTATCTAAGCGCACGGCAAAAACCGCCAGTTTACCGGCACAGCCACTAGACTCGTACAAGCGGTGGGTGTCGGCGTTGTAACGGGCAGGGGTGTCGGCATCCACATCACGCAGTATTTCTGCATAGTCATTAGCCGAGGCTTTCTGAGAGCCATAATCAATATCGCTTTCAGTAAAAGAGTGGTTTTCTAGATTCGTCAGGACCTCTTCAGGGGTTGAGCCTAAATTGATACCCAAGTGGTTAACCAGCTCTAATTCGCCGTTTTGATTCAGTTGTGCAAACAAAGAAAGCTCGGTGTAAGCCGGGCCGCGTTTAACTAAGGCGCCGCCAGAGTTATTGGCTATACCTCCAATAATAGAAGCGCCAATACAAGACGATCCGATCACCGAATGCGGCGCGCGCTTAAGCGGCTTGAGCATCTTTTCGAGAGTGAACAGGGTTGAACCCGGAAAACTTACAATTTGTTTGCCGCCGTCTAGCAGATAGATTTTGTTCATGCGGGTAGTGTTAATCACGACAATATCACGATCATAATCATCACCGCTTGGCGTAGACCCTTCGGTTAAGCCTGTATTAGCCGCCTGCATAATAACAATGGTGTTAGCTTTAATGCAGGCATTGAGCACCTGCCATTGTTCCAGCAGGGTCGTGGGGAAAACCACCGCAATAGCCGAGCCTTGGCCCGAGCGGAAGCCCGTGCGGTAATGCTCGGTTTGGCGCTCATTAGTGAGCACCTGGTGCTCGCCGACGAGAGAAATCAGTTGCTGAATCAAAGCAGAAGTAGACATGTTCAGGTTGCTCTTATGGACACGAATAATAAACACATAGCTAAATAACCAAACCTGCTAAACAAGGCATATACGCCTTATCTAGCAGGTATTGCGGGCCACGCTTAGCCGTAAGCAACGGCTGGTAGCCAAAGTACCAGTTGCGGCATAAAGACCAGCAACAAAAGTGCAAGTAATTGCAAAATGATAAAGGGAATAACGCCTTTATAAATATCGGTTAGTTTTACGTTAGGTGGGCAAACGCCTTTGAGGTAAAAGAGCGCAAACCCAACCGGCGGCGTTAAGAAGGATGTTTGCAAGGCCATAGCGACCAGCATGACAAACCACACCAACTCAGGATTATCGACAATACCGTATCCATCAATATCCAAGCCTAAAGCTGAAATAACCGGGGCTAACAACGGCAGGATGATCAAGGTGATTTCGATCCAATCGAGGAAGAAGCCCAATAAGAAAATCACACCCAAAATAAAGAAGATAATGCCGTAAGGGCCAAACGGTAATCCGGTTAAAAAGGACTCGATCAACTCATCGCCGCCTAGCTCACGTAGCACTAAAGCAAAGCAGGTCGCACCAATAAAGATAGCGAAGATGTATGAGGTGGTGTTCATTGTCCCTTTAACCACATCGTTTAACACACGTAAGCTAAACTTGCGGTTGTAAATAGCGAGCAAGGTCGCGCCTAATGCGCCGACACCCGAGGCTTCTGTAGGCGTAGCAAAGCCCGCAAAAATAGATCCCAGTACCACAAAAATCAGTAGCAGCGTAGGGAACACGGCTTTAAGTGCATTAAGGACAATTTTGAAACTAACTGGCTTAGCATCCGAAGGCACCGGAGCCGCCGACGGCTTTAACCAGCCGTAAATTAAGATATAGAGGATATACATCGCCCCCAACATCAAGCCGGGTATCACCGCACCCATAAAGAGATCGCCCACCGAGAGGCCCAGCTGATCAGCCATAATAACCAGCATAATGCTAGGTGGGATCAAAATGCCTAACGTACCTGCCGAGGCAATCGTGCCCAAGGCTAAAGGCATCGAGTAGCCTTGTTTAGTCATGGACGGTAAAGACATTACCGCCAGTAGCACAACAGATGCGCCTATAATGCCGGTAGAAGCGGCCAAAATGATACCAATCGCTGTAACCGTAACCGCTAAACCACCGCGGACATGGCCAAATAACTCCTGCATGGAATGCATTAGCTTTTCAGCAACCCCCGACTTATCGAGCATATTACCCATAAAAATAAACATGGGCAGGGCAACCAAAATCCAGTTGTCCATAATTTTCCACAACCGGTTAACGACTAACCCCAATGTGGTGTAATCAAGCCCGGTCATGGTGTCTAAATAGCTGTCAGCAAACTGACCAATAAAAGCAAAAATAATACCGACACCTGCCAAAACCCAGGCAACAGGGAAGCCAGTAAACAACAGCACGATGAACGATAAGAACATCGCAATAACCATGATTTCATTAGCTTCCATGGTGGTTCTCCTCTACTACAACACCCTTACCACACAACAGCATGGTGTCACGGTACAAACGCGACACCATCGCTAACGCTAATAAACCTAAGGTAATGGGAATAACACCCTTAATAATCCAGCGAAAAGGTAAGCCAGAAGGCGAGGAGGAGCTTTCGTTAATTCGATAAGAGTCGTAAACAAAGTCCAAACTGTGCATAAACATAATGATTAAAAAAGGCATGACTAAGATCAAAATGCCAAGGATCTCGACCACATAGCGTGTCTTTTGCGAAAACTGCCCGTACAGTAAATCGACACGAATATGGGAGTTAGTGGTCTGCGAATACGCTAGGCCAAACATCACACCCGTGGCATACAAATGCCATTGGAGTTCTTCTAAAATAATTAAGCCACTCGAAAAGCCTTTACGCAGCACAACCTGCGTAATAATAACGAGTACCAAGAGTACATAAGTCCACGCAACGGTGGTACAAAGTCGTTGAATACATCGATCGATGGCGTCTGCTAACGGCACAGAGGGAAGAGCATCGTTGCTGGTCACAAAGGGCACCCTTGAAGTCAATTGTCGTTGTCTTAGCGTCTCTATTTATTGTTATAAGTCGCGCTAATTCGGTAAAAGATAAAACAGGCGACACCGTTTAGGTATCGCCTGCTAAACACGCCGGGATTACTTACTGCGTGGTAAGAAAGCGTTGGCTTCCCATAGATCGTAACCTTCACGGAAGGTGCTTAAATCGTCCCATACTTCTTTAAAGAACGGATCAGCCGCTGTCTTTTCAGAAACAACTTCGTTCCACTTATTTTCAAAGGTGCTTAGCATGGTGTCGTTCCAGTAACGGATCTCAACGCCATTTTTAGCCGCATCACGCATCACTGGGAACTGCATCGCTTCACCTTCAGCAATAGAGTTAGTGATAGACGCTTTACAAGTGTTTTCAACGGTAGCTTGCTGGCCTTCAGACATCTTGCCCCATGCTTCTTTGTTGATTAACAACTCAAAGATAGTGGCTTGTTGGTGCCAGCCAGGGAAGTAGTTGTACTTAACAATTTTATGGAAGCCCAAGCTCTTATCGATAGCTGGTTGAGAGAACTCAGAGGCATCGATAGCCCCTTTTTCTAACGCACCAAAGATCTCGCCGCCAGGGATCTGAGAAGTGGATACGCCCAGTTTTTCCATGACAGATGCACCCAAACCGAAGAAGCGCATGTTCAAGCCTTGTAGATCTTCTGGCTTATCGATTGGTTTTTTGAACCAGCCGGATGTTTCAGGGGAAATAATTGCACAAGGAATGACATGAACATTGTAACCGGCATTGTCGTACATTTTTTGATACAACTTCATGCCGTTACCGTAGAACAACCACGCCATATACTCGCCCGCTTCGGGGCCAAAAGGTACAGCCGAGAATAAAGCAGCTGCTGGCATCTTACCTTGCCAGTAACCGGCCGTAGCATAACCCGAATTGACTTTGCCTGAAGATACCGCATCTAAGATTTCAGGAGGGCTAACTAATTTACCTGGCTCGTAAATTTTCATTTTTATCGTACCGTCAGAAACCAGCTTAAGCTGATCGGCTACCCACGCAATAGGGGTGCCCAATGCTGGCAAGTGCGAGCCAAATGCAATCGGGGTTTTCAGTAGGATTTTATCTGCAGCAGCAGCCGGTAAAGAAGTGGCAGCAAAAGTGGCCGTAAGAATGGCTGATGAGATCACGGTCTTCGAGAGTTTCATCTCTTATCCTCAAATGTTTTTGTTGTTGTAATTAGCCCTGAGTGGGGCTCAATCTAATCGAAGCTGACCAATTGGTAAGACCAATTTACCAGATCGCTAAGCCAGTACTGTATTTTTTTTGAGCAAGGGGGTCAATGTTTTTTCAAAAACTTAATTGATTAGTGTCTAAGTTAAGCGTAGAAAATGAACAAAGGTTAAAGAAAGTGACTAGCCTTAGACCTTTGTATAAGGTATTTTCTGTTAATTGGTCATACCAAATGCACAGATGATGCGGTTACACTGAAAGAACGTGTAGGCGAAGATTCAGGTAGTTACTGAGTCGAACATAATAAAAAGCGCCTAATGTTATCCCCAGCAGTAGATGTAAGAGATAGAACACCAGATGACTTACCAGCGGGTGAAACAACCCAAGATTTCCGATGTCATAGCTCAACGTATGGAAGAGATGATCTTAGAAGGGACCTTACAACCGGGCCAAAAATTGCAGCCGGAACGGGAATTGGCTAAAAAGTTTGATGTCTCAAGGCCCTCACTTCGTGAAGCGGTGCAAAAGCTAGCGGCCAAAGGCTTGCTCAATAGTCGCCAAGGTGGCGGTACTTATGTGTCCGAAGATTTAGGCGGGTCTTTCACTGATCCGTTGCTGGATTTATTTCGCACGCACCCCGAAGCGCAATACGACTTGTTAGAGTTCCGACACGCACTCGAAGGGGTCACGGCTTACTATGCGGCGCTGCGTAGCACGCAAGCGGACAAAGAGGCCATCCAAGCCAAGTACGACGAGCTTCAAAGTTTCCATGATATTAAAGCCTTTGATAAAGAGGTCTCCGCTGATGTTGATTTTCATCTCGCTATTGCAGCGGCCACACATAACATGGTGTTACTACACATGATGCGCGCTATGTTTAGCTTATTGCGCCAGCATATAAACGATAACCTACAAAATATTTATCCAAAGCCGGGTTACCGCGACAAAATTCATCATCAACATACCAAACTATTAAATGCGGTCTTAGCGGGCGAGCCAGAGCTAGCGCGTAACGCCGCACATGACCATTTAGCGTATGTCGAAGAGGCCTTGTTAGAACAAGGAAGAGAAAACACGCGACTAGAGCGATCACTAAGGAGGACAAATCAAACCATCTAATGTGATAGCAATAAAAGTGAGTGGGGTAAAAGCCAATAGGCTTTTTTTGACTTACACACCCAAAAATTATGTATAAAAACTACAATATGTACATAAAGCAACGTGAATCCAGCAAAATGCTGCGATTATCTAGACCAAAATTATAAACTTTTGTAGTATTACTACAAAATGAATAGAAGGGATATCCGAGAGCTGTGCTAAGCAGCCAAAAAACGGTGAAATTCCTCGTAAGACCAAAAGTCAGGGTATAAAAATCTAACCTAGGGATGATGCTTACAAGGCATTAGTGGAGAGGCAACGTGCAAGATCATATTATTGATGATATCGACCCAGTAGAAACGCAAGAGTGGATCGACGCACTCGAATCTGTCGCCAAAAATGAAGGCAACGATCGAGCTAAGTTTTTATTACAACAATTAGGTCGCAAAGCATCCGACATCGGTATGGGTAATACGGGTTCGATAACCACACCATACCGCAACACCATTGCACCAAAAGACGAAGCGCGCATGCCGGGCGATCTATTTGTAGAGCGCCGTATCCGTTCGTTTATTCGCTGGAACGCGATGGCAATGGTTATGCGTGCTAACGACAACAAAGAAGGCTTAGGCGGCCACATCGCCAGCTTCTCGTCGTCAGCGACGTTATATGATATTGGTTTTAACCACTTCTTCCGTGGTAACGAAGGTGACCAAGATGCCGACATGGTATTTTTCCAAGGTCACATCTCACCAGGTATTTATGCACGTGCCTACTTAGAAGGCCGTTTAACAGAAGATCAGCTCGATAACTTCCGTCGTGAAGTTGACGGCAAAGGTCTGTCTTCTTATCCACACCCATGGTTAATGCCAGACTTCTGGCAGTTCCCAACGGTATCTATGGGCTTAGGTCCAATCCAAGCGATCTACCAAGCACACGTAATGCGCTACTTATCAGCGCGTGACCTAATCAACCGTGGCGACCGTAAAGTATGGGCGTTCTTGGGTGATGGTGAGTGTGATGAGCCAGAATCACTAGGCGCTATCGCATTAGCAGGTCGCGAGCAGCTAGAAAACCTCGTATTTGTTATCAACTGTAACCTACAACGACTAGACGGCCCTGTACGTGGTAATGGCAAAATCGTTCAGGAACTCGAAGGCGTGTTCCGTGGTGCAGGTTGGAACGTTGTTAAATGTTTGTGGGGTCGCCATTGGGATCCATTGTTCGAAAAAGACGACAAAGGTCTGCTGCAAAAGCGCATGGACGAAGTCTGTGACGGCGAACTGCAAAACTACAAAGCTAACGGCGGTGCTTACACGCGTGAGCACTTCTTTGGCAAATACCCAGAATTGCTCGAAATGGTTAAGGATATGTCAGACGATGACATCATGAACCTTAACCGTGGTGGCCATGACCCATACAAGGTATACGCGGCGTACGAGTCGGCAATGAACCACAAAGGTCAGCCGACAGTAATCCTAGCGCAAACCGTAAAAGGTTACGGCACAGGTGCATCAGGCCAGGCGAAAAACGATACGCACTCCATGAAGAAGGTTGCCATTGATGACCTTAAAGACTTCCGCGATCGTTTTAACATCCCATTGGATGACGAGCAGCTAAAAGAAGTACCGTACTACCGTCCATCTCCAGATTCACCCGAGATGAAGTACATGTTCGAGCGTCGTAAAAAGCTAGGTGGCTTCTACCCAACGCGTCGTACAGAGTTCGAAAAACTCGAAATTCCAACTCTGGATACCTTTGCTAACAACCTAAAAGGCAGTGGCGAGCGTGAGCTATCAACGCAAATGTCGCTTAACCGCTTCCTAAGCACCTTGGTTAAAGACAAAAACATGGGTAACCGTGTTGTACCTATCGTGCCTGACGAAGCCCGTACCTTTGGTATGGAAGGTATGTTCCGTCAGTTGGGTATCTACTCATCGGTTGGTCAGCGTTACACGCCACATGACCGCGATCAGATCATGTTCTACAAAGAGTCTAAAACAGGCCAGATCCTAGAAGAAGGGATCAACGAAGCCGGCTCTATGTCTGCATGGATTGCCTGTGCAACGTCGTACACCAACAACAACTGCACTATGGTGCCGTTCTACATCTTCTACTCCATGTTTGGTTTCCAACGTGTAATGGACTTGATCTGGGCAGCGGGCGATATGCAAGCACGTGGCTTCTTGATTGGTGCAACGTCTGGACGTACCACGTTGAACGGTGAAGGTTTGCAGCACCAAGATGGCCACAGCCACTTAATGGCGCAAATGATCCCTAACTGCGTATCGTACGATCCAACATACGGATTCGAGCTAAGCGTTATTGTTCAAGATGGCCTGCGTCGCATGTACCAAGAAGGTGAAAACCGCTTCTACTACATCACCACCATGAACGAAAACTACCAGCACCCAGATATGCCTGCCGGTTCTGAAGAAGGCATCATCAAAGGTATGTACTTATTAGAAGAAGGCAAAGATGCCGATCTTAAAGTACAGCTGATGGGCTGCGGTACTATTTTACGCGAAGTGCGTGAAGCGGCAGTTATCCTGCGCGAAGAGTTTGGTGTTGAATCCGACGTATGGAGCACAACATCACTTAATGAACTGCGTCGTGATGCCATGGCAGTTGAGCGTAATAACATGCTCAACCCAGAAGCCGAGCCACAAGTGGCGTATGTAACTGAGTGCTTAAAAGACCGTGCCGGTCCTGTGATTGCCTCAACTGATTACATGCGTATCTTTGCAGACCAGCTACGTGCTTACATTCCTAAAACGTACAAAGTATTGGGTACAGATGGCTTCGGTCGTTCTGATACACGTACTAAGTTGCGTTCATTCTTCGAAGTAGATCGCTACTACGTAACGGTAGCCGCGCTTAAAGCACTACAAGAAGAAGGTAAGATCGAAGGATCAGTCGTCGCTAAAGCTATGAAGAAGTTCAACATCAACCCGGAAAAACCGGCGCCTTGGACGGTGTAAACCGTCCCTTGGATGAACTGACTTTTTAGTATTAACGAATAGAGGACAACAACGTGAGCACAATCACAATTACAGTTCCGGATCTAAGCGGCGCAGAAGATGTTGATGTTATTGAAGTGCTAGTCAAAGCTGGCGATACAGTAGCAGAAGGCGACAGCCTAATGGCGCTAGAAACCGACAAAGCATCGATGGAAGTACCTGCTGAGCAAGCCGGTACCGTCGTCGAAGTGATGATTAAAGAAGGCGATACCTGTAACGAAGGCGACGTTATCTTAACGCTGGAAACAGGCGCTAGCGAAGCCGCAGAGCCAGCGCAAAAAGCGCCAGCAGAAGCGGCACCTGCACCGGCTGCCGCCTCGGCACCACAAGCGGCTGCACCTGCCGCTGCAACGGCCACAACTCAAGAAAACGTACTCGTACCTGATCTGAGTGGCGCGACTGATGTAGACGTTATCGAAGTCATGGTTAAAGCGGGTGATGTGATCGAAGAAGGCGACAGCCTTATCGCACTTGAAACCGATAAGGCGTCGATGGAAGTACCAGCGCCTAAAGGCGGTAAAGTGCTTGAAGTTAAGATCGCCGAAGGCAGCACCTGTAATGAAGGTGACCTACTTATCGTATTGGAAGTAGGCGGGTCGGCCGCTGAAAGCGCCGCTCCTGCGCAAGCAGCGGCCCCAGCACCAGAAGCAGCGGCTCCTGCGGCTGCACCGGCACCGGCTCAAGCAGGCGGTAAAGAAGACGTACTAGTTCCAGACTTAAGTGGCGCTACTGATGTAGACGTTATCGAAGTGATGGTAAAAGTAGGCGACGTGATCGAAGAAGGCGACAGCCTTATCGCACTCGAAACCGACAAAGCATCCATGGAAGTACCTGCCCCTAAAGGCGGTAAAGTCATCGATGTTAAAATCAGCGAAGGCGCAACGGTCAACGAAGGCGATGTAATCGTCGTCTTGGAAGTGGCTGGTGCTGCTCCTGCTCCAACGGCTGCACCTGCTGCCGCACCGAGTGCTCCAGCGGCTAGTGCACCTGCACCTAAGCCAGAGCCAGCTAAAGCGGCGGCTCCGTCAGCGCCAGCTGCAACGAGCAACTTGTCAGGCGTAGAGCTAGAGAAGAAAAACCGTGCCGCTCATGCAGGCCCAGCAGTACGTGCTCTAGCGCGTGAATTTGGTGTAGATCTGTCCTCAGTAACCGGTACAGGCCGTAAAGGGCGTATCGTTAAAGAAGACGTACAAGCCTACGTTAAATCGGCCCTACAGCAGCTTAAAAACAAGCCAGCAGCGGCCGTAACGGCAGGCTCAGGTATCCCAGCTATTCCAGCCGTCGACTTCAGCAAGTTTGGTGAAGTTGAAATGGAAAAAATGAGCAAAATTGCGAAAGTAACCCGCGATAATATGGCTCGTTGCTGGTTGAATATTCCGCACGTAACTCAGTTTGACGAAGCCGACATCACTGAGCTGGAAATCTTCCGTAAGCAGATGAAAGAGGAAGCGCTCAAATCTGGCGTTAAGCTCACACCATTACCGTTTATGATTAAAGCCGTGGCTAAAGCGCTGGCGGCTAATCCTAAATTTAATGCTTCACTGCATGCCGATGGTGAACACATCGTTTACAAGAAGTACATCAACATCGGTTTGGCGGTTGATACACCAAACGGATTGATGGTTCCTGTCATCAAAGATGCGGATAAAAAATCAATCTACGAGCTATCACTCGAAGCAGTAGAACTGGCAGGTAAAGCGAAAGACCGCAAGCTCAAGCCAAACGAGATGCAAGGCGCCTGCTTCACCATCTCTAGCTTAGGCGGCATTGGCGGCACAGGCTTTACGCCAATCGTAAACGCGCCAGAAGTGGGTATTTTGGGTATCTCCAAAGCCGACATCAAGCCGCGTTGGAATGGTAAAGAGTTTGAGCCACGCACTATGCTGCCATTGTGCTTATCGTACGACCACCGTGCCATTAACGGTGGTGATGCAGGTCGCTTCTTAACCTACATCAACAGCCTGTTAAGTGATATCCGTCGCTTAACACTGTAATAATCCCTCGGGATTAGAAGGCTATACCCAATTGGGCCTCTTTATGAGGCCCTTTTTTGTGGGTGCTGCATGGTACTGCGTGGTATTAGGTGTAGCTAAGTGATGGGTTAATGGTTGTTTATCGTATAAAGGGAAGATTTAACCTGCAAAAATCCCTAGAATGTGAGCCAACATACAGATCTATTAGGAAGCGTCACGCATGAAAGTTTTAGTAACGGGATCAGCAGGGTTTATTGGGTTTCACGTTGCTAAAAGGTTGCTAGAAGATGGCGTAAACGTTGTGAGTATCGACAACGTAAACGATTATTACGACGTTAACCTCAAACACGAAAGGCTAAAACAGCTTGAGCCTTTTGCGTCTCATCAATTTATCCAGCTGGATGTATCCGATAGGGAAGGGGTAGCCGCGTTATTTGAGCGAGAGCAATTTACCCATGTGGTCCATTTAGCGGCACAAGCGGGCGTGCGTTACTCCATCGAAAACCCGCATGCGTATGTAGATTCAAATTTGATTGGGCATGTAAACATCTTAGAAGGTTGCCGTCATAACAAGGTAGAGCACCTAATCTACGCTTCATCAAGCTCGGTATATGGCCTAAATAAACAGATGCCGTTTAACGAAGCCGACTCGGTTGATCACCCTGTTTCATTGTATGCAGCCACCAAAAAAGCCAATGAGCTGCTCTCTCACACCTATTCCCATTTATACGGTTTGCCCACAACTGGCCTTAGGTTTTTCACCGTTTACGGCCCGTGGGGGCGTCCTGATATGTCACCAATTTTATTCGCCACCGCCATTAAAAATCAGCAACCGCTCAAAGTGTTCAACCACGGAGACATGAGCCGCGATTTCACCTACATAGATGACATCGTAGAGGGTGTGGTTAGGCTTATTCCCAAGCAACCAGCACCAGTAGAAGGTTGGAGTGTCGAAGCCGGTAAAAGCAACGAAAGCTCAGCGCCGTACCGTGTGTACAATATTGGTTGTGGTAAACCCGTTAACCTACTGACCTTTATAGAATGCATCGAAAAATCCATGGGTGGCACCACGGAAAAAATCTACATGGATATGCAACCCGGAGATGTCCAAGCCACTTGGGCTAATACCAACAACCTGTTTGATGTGATTGGCTACGCCCCACAAGTGGACGTTGACACGGGGGTAGAACGGTTTGCCGCATGGTTTAAACGTTATTACCGTTAGGTAACTAGTAATTTGTAAGTCTGCAATGTAAAGTGTCAATATTAGCTATCAGAGGGAAGTAGGTAGCTTCATGCTTTTTTACAAGGAGGTGTTTTTATGTTTTCTAAAGTCGCTTTAGCTATTTTGCCATTGGTAGCGGCCCTTTCACTTCCATCACAAGCGAGTGTGGTAATTCAGAGCTTTGGTACAGCAACGAGCCCAAGCGAGTTAGAGGCTGGAAATCTGCAAACTAACTTTTCGGCAGGCGAGACAGTTTACGCTGGAGAAATTTTTGATTTGCAAGCATTGGATGCAGCCACGGATGATGCAAATAGTGATGGCTTTTTCTCGTGGCATGCCGTTTGGTATGATCCATTAGGTTTATCTTTTTCAAGTAATATGGTGAACATTGCTTGGGAGGATATTATCACTGCTCAAGGTTCTGGTGATTCATCATTTGTAGTCACAGCGCCATCTCAGCAAGGGACTTCCGGCGGTGGCAGCGTGAGTTTTGTGCAAACTCCAGGCGTTTGGACAGTTAACGGAGTTACAGAAGGACAAGTAACGTCAACTTCTTCTTTTGAAGTGCCAGAGCCAGAGATGTTCTTTATGTTTTTACTAACTGGTATATTGGTTCTGACTCGACGTAAGACCAGCTTAAGCAGTATTAAAGTCAGTTAAAAGCGTCTTTTTATTTTATAGCTTCGTTGCTTGTTGTCTGAACTATAACTGACAAGCCCTATATAATTTTAAGATCTATGGCAATGCGTTGATTCATGGGGGCGCTAGGGATAGAGGCAGTATGACTTAGGAGTATGCATTAATAGCTTTTAACACTGGGTGAAAGGTCGCTAATAAAGCAATGCAAGCTACTAGGTGAATTATATAAAAGAGCAACTTATGTATGGGATACTGCATCTTGAGAAAGTGAACGTATGTATTTCAGTCAAAACAGACTTCGATTACCATTCAACTATGCTACAAACCACTTGATAACAAACGAGCTTGTCCCGTAATTTATTCGGTCTAATAGTTTACCATCAAGAAGGCTATTCTTTGCAGTTTGTGATCCGTGGGGGCTCCCGTAAATTTCGCCTATGCTGCTCGCAACCGCCATAAAAAAATCAAAGTATTCAATCACAGAGATTATGGATTTGAGTCGTGACTTTACCTACATAGATGTGATTATAGAGAGCGTTATTAGGCTTATTTCCAAGCAGTCTGTACCTGCAGAAGGCTGAAGTGCAAAAGGTACAAAAAAACAACGGAAGTTATACACCTTGTCGTATTTTTAGTATTTAGAGTGGTCGACGAGTAAGCTATTGATTATTATTAAATATATGTGGCAATAAATGGTTCGTCCACCTGAACGAAAATACATGGTTATACAGACAAACAACTAAGGTGGATAATAATTTTCTTGATGTTGTGGCTATAAGTCTGAAATATTTATTGTTAGGCTAATTGAATAAGATAAAAGTATTTTGAAGTAAAAAATTAATGCTATGATAAATTGTTTTGGTATGAAGTAAATGATAGATATCAAATTACTGATGAAGGGGGTATCAGAACTAGGTGTTTATTAATTTCTTCATGATTTAATATGTTTAGCCTCTAAATTACTTGGTAAAATCTTGACCAGCATTCAAGTTCGGTAATTTTTAAATAATTGCTTAATGAATAATATGGTTTTAATTTTATGATGAAGAGGGTTGATATTATTTTCTAAACATTTATAAGTTTTTCTATTCTATGTCTGGAGTAATGATTTTATTTTTTTATAGAGCTTTAATGATAAATGATTTTTTATAGAAAGATTAGTGCTGGATTTGTTAATGCGTATAAAATATATGAAAGCTGAATTTAATTAAATATTATGTCTAGTCTTAAATTAATTTAAATAATATAGCTGACCTACAAAGCCTGCTTTAAGTAAAGGTAGAGTTGGTGGCAATGGTTAAGTTGTATAGGTTTTTTCGAATTCACTAAAAAAATTGTATTGTCAATATCTTGTTATGTTTTTTATGATGTGGAAGTTATACAAAACGAAAAATCTTAGAAGTAGAGTTGTTTCTTTGTTGTATTGTAGGATTATATGTATGCTGATTGTTTATATCGATAATTGGAAGGTGTCTCATTCTTTCAGATTGATCAAAGATAGGTATACTAAGAGATAAAGGCTTTATCAAACTTTTCTTTTCAAGGTATGTGTTAGAAGCTCATTTGTTGATTCTTAATAGATTGTTTGGTGGATTTATGGAAAAATTTTACACAGATGAAAAGAACGCTCTTATCATAATTGCGCTTTTAAAGGAAAATGGAATAAAGAGAGTCATCGCTTCCCCTGGAGCAACAAACGTGACATTCGTCGCTAGCGTTCAATACGATCCATTCTTCGAAGTTTACTCTGCTGCTGATGAGCGGTCAGCAGCATATTTAGCTTGTGGCTTGGCGCATGAGACTGGTGAACCTGTTGTTATCAGTTGCACGGGTGCGACATCCTCCCAGAATTATACACCAGGTTTAATTGAAGCTTTTTACCGTAAGTTGCCAGTACTTGCTATCACTTCTACCCAGCTAACTAGTAAAGTTGGTCACCACATTGCACAGGTCACTGATAGAAGTAATATGTTGAACGATACTCAACGGATAAGTATTGAGCTTCCTATAGTAAAAGATGATGACGATTGGTGGGAATGTGAAGTAAAGGTCAATCAAGCAATTTTGGAGCTCAATCGAGGTGGTGGCGGTCCTGTGCATATTAATTTGCCTACACGTTATAGTCGCGTTTACGAAACTAAAACGTTACCAAGTTGCCGCGCGATTAAGAGATACACCGCTGCTGATAAACTACCCGAACTTAATGGTAGAGTGGCAGTGTTTATAGGTTCGCACTGTAATTTTAGCCTTCAAGAAACCGAGGCCCTCGATAATTTTTGTAAAAGCAATGATGCTGTTGTGTTCTGTGATCATACTAGCTCTTATAAAGGTGAGTATCGATTGCTCTATGCTCTTGTAGCAAGTCAAGATCAACTAGAGTTAGCTACTGATAAGCCTGATATAACTATTCACATAGGAGAAGTTTCTGGTGATTATGCTGGTTTGGGTATGATTGGTAAAGAAGTGTGGCGTGTAAGTATAGATGGTGAGATTCGTGATACTTTTCGGAAATTAAGAAATGTTTTTGAGATGAATGAGAAAATATTTTTCGAGAGATACACAAACTTAGACAAACCGTTTTCAAATAATTATATGAGACAGTGTCAAGCGCGGTTAGAGTCTATAAAGCAGGCAATACCCGAATTGCCACTTTCGAATGTTTGGTTGGCTCAGCAAACAGCATGCAAAATTCCTGATTATTCGGTAATCCACTTTGCAATCCTTAATAGTTTGAGATGTTGGAATTTTTTTGAGTTACCACATTCAGTTACTTCTATGTCTAATGTAGGAGGGTTTGGAATAGATGGTTGCTTATCTAGTCTTGTTGGCGCATCACTAGCTGATCCACAGAAGCTCTATTTTAGCATAATTGGTGATTTAGCCTTTTTCTATGATATGAATGCTTTGGGGAATCGACATGCTGGAAGTAACCTACGCATAATGATTATTAATAACGGGAAGGGCACAGAGTTTCGGCAGTATAATCATGTTGTCGCGCATTTTGGTGACAAGGCTGATGACTTTATTTCAGCATCTGGTCATTACGGAAATAAGTCTTCCACACTTATTAAAAATTACGCTCAAGATTTAGGTTTTAAATATATCAGTGCTTCATCTAAGCAAGAGTATTTGGAGGTTCAGGAGGAATTTCTGGCTAAAAATTCTGACGGTCGATCTATAGTGCTTGAGGTTTTTACCGATAGTGTGGAAGAGAGCCAAGCATTAGAAATGATTAGAAATATACAGCGGGATCGTTCGAAGATTGCGAAAAATACTGCGCGGCGTATTTTAGGAGAACGAGGGATAAAGGTTTTAAAAAGAGTTTTAGGTAAATAACTTATAAGAAATATGAAGCAGTCAGGTTATAGCTCATAGTGAAATAGAAATGTTTTTTACTATGAGCTAAATTTTGGAATAGCTTCTGTTTTTTGCGATGTTTTTCTCCGGAAATTTTAAAATTATAGGTGTTTGTATTGTAATGGTTATAATAATATTTAAAAGTTGGATTTTGAATATTATTTATAAAAACATTCGAAGACTAAAAAGTAGGTTGGTAATATATTTATAGGATGTGGTTTTTTAATTGAATGAAATTTTTCAAATGGCCGTATAAATTATTTTTGTGGTGATGATGGTTTTAATTTTTCATCAGTTTAAGTAATGATGAAATAAATAGTGATTTAGCAAAGTGTTCTAAATTATTAATTATATAGAAGAATTTTTTGGTTCCAGAGACCATTAGAATCATCTGGCACAAGTATAATTTAAGAGGTAGCTAGAATGGTTTGATATACAAAAGCCTTCTATCTAGGCTTAAGAAACTGAGGGTAGTTTAAATTTATATATGAAGTCATTTAATTTATACATAATAAGTTAAAGACATTTTTGTTGAATACTTTGGCCTAGCTATGTGAGCTAGTAGGTGATAAGTTAAGTGTCCTGTCATCGAAAAAACAAGAGCACCTTAAGAGAAGTTAGCCTGAGATGTATCATCTCAAAAATTCCACGAATAACTGGCCTAGTCCTCCCCCCGCTTTTATACTTAGAGTTCTAATTAAGCATATACTAAACCCGGAGTGACGATAAATATTTCAAAAGTAAGTAAAATCTTGTCGAAGATAACTCAGTTAATATTATTTTTAATTTTAGGTTGTAGAATCTATTTAATTTATAAGTACAAGAAATTTTAGAACTCAACGAGAACTATTTTTTTTATCTACAGTTAGATATAAACTTAACCAGCTTAGAGCTATGACTAATATAAAAGAACTAGCATTAGAAGGGATTTGTAAATTAAAATCCACAAGGCTATGTATGGACAAGGCTAATATAGACATTAAGCACCCAAATGCAGTCCCTTTCGAAATTGAGTTTTTACGGTTTTTTAGAGTTCTGATTGTTGTGATTATACTTAAAATAACTATGGCGGCTAAAGGCAAAGTCCCGAGTATTCCACGCTCACTAAGTAGTTCTAGATAGTCATTGTGGGCGTGATCATAAAAGATGCTTATGCTTTGGTTACGATAGGCCGTAAAAGCAGTATAAAAAGTGCCGGCTCCAGTACCTGTTAAAATATTATCTTTGGCTAACACCAAAGCAGATAGGCTTACCTCATCGCGGCTTTCATTTAGTGTAGATGTCTCGCTTAATCGATTGACTACTTTGTCCACACCAAAAAAAGCGCCAACAATAAAGAGGTCGATTACCAGCAAGCTAACGAATAAAACAATGGCTTGTCGGCTAAACCGCTGTGTTATCAGGTAAATAAAAGCGGTGATTGTTAGCGCTATAAAGAAAGAGCTATTGCCCATGCGTGAATGGCTGAGCACTAAGCCTATTACCATAACGGCTAAAGCGGCTCGAATAAGAATTTTATGGCTGAGTAGAGCTGATAGTGTTTTGCGAGCAAGGTCTTTCATTCCGCCAATTGGAGTAGATGATAAATTAGCTAGCATGAGTCCTATGCCAAGCGATAAACATAAGACCAAGTATCCCGCAAAATGGTTTCGGTTAATGAAAGTACCAGTAGCTGTCCCTAAATAATGCTCCTTTGCTAACATGAATAAGTATTCATTTCCGCTTAATGTCATCCAGCTGCCATATATCGCTTGGAACGTGCCAGATGCAACAACAATGTATAATGTGGTTTTAAGTCTTTTTGGCGAATTTATAACGAGAAGTGCTGTTAAATAAAAAGCTAAATAACCAAAACCTAGTAACAACTGATACAGTGTATCTGATCTTGATATTGTTGTGCCCGTCAATAGTTGTAGTGCTACAACCAGTTGAGCTAGTAAAAGCAACCCTGTTACAGGCCAGGCACGCTTAAATGCCAAAGGTAAGGGATTGGCTTTTTTAAGTAGCCTAAAAAACGTGAAGCTAAAGAGTACGCTACTCAGTGCTACAAACAATAAGCCTGCCCAGATTCGGTTGCTACCTAACGGAAGTGGTAACCAAACAAATAACGATAAAAAAAAGAAAAAATCTAGCGTGGTAGTTGATTTCTGTTGTCTATGCTGGGCTGTCAAAATGGATGCTCTTATTACGGGTATAAAAAAAGCTCTTCTCGATAGAGTAAGAGCTTTTAAATAGTACGATAAATAAACTGGTAAGCGGTACTGTTAATTTGTTAGTTAGGGCTGGCTACATTGCCACCGCCGCCGCCAGTGCCTGCCAATACAGTAGGGGCGGGAACAGTATTGTTAGGTCCGGGTACAGTATCAATCCCTCCATCAGTATTATCGGCGTTACCGGCCGCTGTTGCTTCAGCTACCGCAGTTGGGTCGACTTCAGGGCTGGCAGCTATGGCTAGCGCAAGCATTTCTTCAGGATTGGCACCATTGGCAATGGCAGAATTGACAATAAGAGGAGCTAAATCGGGGGCGGCTTGTATAGCTGCGGTAATGATATCGTTAGTCAATTCTGGAGCAATATTAATGGCTGTTACAACGATTTCGGCGGTTGCCTCTCGCTTTTCGAGCACTGCCGCAGCAACCATGTTAGGTACCTGTTGGGACTCTACAGCGTATACTTGAGTAAAGATATCTTTGTAGGGTAGATCACCTGCATTAGCAAGCACGACACTTGACGGCTGCTGTGCTGTTAAATCAGACGCAATGTCAGCATAAGCAATACCAGAGAATGGTAGAGAGCAAATAACAGCAGCTAAAATTGTGCGATGCATCGTAGTGCACTCCTTGCATAAAGTCTTTAATGTGTCTAATTCTAGTGACACTGTATTTGTAAGGCAACATTATTTGAGTATTTTTTATACAATATCATCTAATGTAACTTATTTTTTTAATCAATAGTATAATGCGCTCTTTCTTGGTGCGTTGAGGAGAGCGTTGTAGTGATTTGGTGCGTTGGCGGAGCTGGGCTTGTTCTTTACACGGCTGAGATCCTGCGGATTAACTCAAGTAAAAGAAATCGTCCTCTTTAAGCTCTATATAAGTAACAAAAGAGTAGTTTTGTAGGCAAAATGTAACAAATATCCTATTTATTAGGTGTTGGAATGTTAGTTGCTTCGTAAAGACATTATCGCTTAACCAAGATAAGTTATTGCGCAGCAAACAAAGGCCAACTATGATTGGTATTGCGGTGCAGCAAAAAAACGCGAAAGAATAAGTGAATCGGTAAACTACTGATTTTAAAGGAAAGCTAATACATGGACTTAAATGTGTCACCGCACCCTAATGTGTCTTCACTAAATCGTAGTCGTAGGCTTCTTAAGAACCACGAAACGTTTACTTTTTGGTTTCAGCTAGCCGCAGACATTGGTGTTGTATTCTTCACTTTATACCTCCTTACGTTGCTTAAAACTGGCGACTTTGATGCGCATTATCGTTTTTTATCAGTGATCACTGGTTTGTCGATGTGCGGTATCTACATAACGCAGGGTATTTACCGTAAAGCAGCCAGCCATGTAAAAAACATAGTCCGGTTGGGCCTAGCCTGGACGTTATGCATTATCGCTATTTTGCTGGTGGGTTTTGTTACAAAAACTACAGAAATGTTTTCGCGCCAAGTCATGTTACTGTGGGTGCCTGCTGCTTTTGTTATGCAAATTATCAATCATGTTTGTATCGGAATTGCCATAAAACGATATAAAGAGACATTTGGTAAGCACCTTAAAGTGTTGGTTGTCGGTGATGGCTCTACAGCTAGGCACCTGATACAAAACTTAAATGGTAATCGTTGGTTGCCAGATCGTGTGGTTGGAGTGGTTCGCGGGAATGGAGAGGCACCTGATATAGCTATGGCCGCTACCTTGCCTGTCCCTATCTTGGGGCATATGGCTGGTATTCGTCACGTAATAAAAGAGCATAAAATTCGCCGTATATACTTAGCCTTACCCGTAGAGCACTCTGAGCAGATCCAAGGGTTACATATCGATTTGTTAGACATGAATGTAGATGTTATATGGGCGCCTGATATCAGTGCTATGCGCCTATTAAACCATTCTGTTCGTGAAGTGGCGGGTGTGCCGCTTATCTCGTTAAATGAAAGCCCGCTTACTTCGTCACGGGTCTCGATGAAAGTAAAGTCTATTATGGATAAAACCATTGCCAGTATCGCACTATTAATGCTGTCTCCATTGTTAGTGTTTATCGCTATTGCGGTTAAACGATCATCACCCGGCCCGGTATTTTTTAAACAAGATAGAACCGGTTTCGATGGCACTGTGTTTAAAGTGTGGAAGTTTCGTAGCATGAAAATGCACACCGATGGCGAAGTAGTGCAACAGGCTTCAAAAGAAGATCCGCGTGTAACTCGCATCGGTAAGTTTATACGCCGCAGCTCGATTGATGAGCTACCGCAGCTGTTCAATGTGTTAGATGGCAGCATGTCATTAGTAGGGCCAAGGCCTCATGCTGTATCACACAATAATTACTATTCAGACAAAATTAACGCCTATTTAGCGCGCCATCGTATCAAACCGGGTATCACAGGGTTAGCTCAAATTAGTGGCTACCGCGGTGAAACAGAAACCATTGATAAGATGGAGAAGCGAGTCGAGTTTGATTTGGCATACATTAATAACTGGTCTGTTTGGTTGGATATTAAGATACTCCTTAAGACCCCCGCGTCGTTATTGTCAAAAGATATTTATTAGTGTTTTAAGCTGGAGTGAAAAGTTTTGGGTTTAGGGAGAAGCGCAGCTAGGGGTGGTGCAGTAATAATGATTGGACAAGTACTGAAAATACTTGCTCAGCTTATAAACCTCATAGTGTTGGCTAGGCTATTGGGGCCTAGTGATTTTGGTTTAGTTGCTATGGTTTTGTCGGTATACGGCCTAGGCGAAGTTTTACGTGATTTTGGATTATCGACAGCTTCCATTCAAGCGAAAAATATATCTAAAGGTCAAGTCAGCAACCTTTTTTGGATAAACCTATTAATCGGCTCAGTTATTGCTTTAATTGCATATTTCTCAGCTGGTTTTTTAGCAAAATTTTTTGGGAGAGAAGAGTTAGTTAACATCGGGCACGTGATGTGCCTGATGTTTATCTTTAATGGCTTGGCAGCGCAGTATAAAGCACAATTAAATAGAAAACTGATGTTTTTCGAAATGACTATTTCAGATGTGTTAGGTGCTTTTGTGGGGATATTTGCTGGTATTTTAGTTGCCATTAACGGATATGGGTACTGGGCAATAGTTGCGCAACAGTTAACACAGTTCTTTGTACAAATGCTGCTATATGTTTATTTTGGGCGTTGGTTGCCAAGTTTACCAAGCAGGAAGGAAAGTATGCATACTTTCTATAGCTTTGGGTGGAATCTTATGGCTGCGCAAATCTTAAATTATTTAACAAGAAGTGTGCCCTCTGTCCTTATCGGTAATAAAGTTGGCGCGGTCTCCCTTGGTTATTATGATAGGGCATTTCAAATACTAATGTTACCGCTAAATCAACTAAACGCTCCTTCATCGTCAGTAGCAGTGCCAATACTATCGCGTTTAAATATCGAAGATAAGAAAAAATATAATGATTTCGTACTCTTTGGTCAAAATGTAATGGTACATATAATTTTATTGTTTCTAGCATTAGCTTCGACGCAGACTGATCAATTAGTTTTGATTATATTGGGTGAAAAATGGCTTGGTTTAGTTGATGTGTTTCTCTGTTTGTGTGGTGCTGGCGCTGCTTTGGCAATGAGTTATGCTAGCTATTGGATTTTTTTATCTAAAGGGATCACTGGTTCGCTATTCAAATTGGAATTAATAAGTAGGCCTATTCTAATTTTTATTACCATTATAGGGCTTGCTTGGGGTGTTGAAGGCGTTGCTTTGTTTTATTCTATCGGTCTAATGATTAATTGGCTGCTTGGTGTTTTTTGGTTGCGCAATACAGGAGTACCGATTCGCAGAATGATATTAGGGCCATTGGGTGTGGTTATATGTTATTTTAGTGCTTCAGCAGTATCTTATTTTATGATGAGTTTTTTCACATTTAGCGGTTACGCTTCTATAATCGTTGGCTGGTTATTGATGCTAATATTATTGTGTTTCATGTACCTAGTGATACCCTTTTTTCGCCATAGTGTTAATAGCTTAATGTCAATTAGACAGTATTTAGGGAAATAGTATGATGAAGGATGTTAAAAATAAGATTAGAGATATGCTAAGTCATAGTTTTTTAAAAAGATTCGTATCTTTTTTTATTTTCCGAAGTTTAAATAAGCTAGAAAAAAAATACTCTGTTATTATTGCTGCCCCAGGTGGTGGTAATATTGGCGATCAGGCAATGTTAGAATCTTTTGTTTATAATGTGCCGGGCGAAAAAATAGTTATTAACACGAACGGTAATGCTATTAATCTACCAGAAAAGTATCAGAAAAATGTCAAGGTTATTAACTTGGCTGGGCTAGTTTATGGTTGGCTACTGCCGTATGTTCGTGATGCTTTCGCATTTAAAAAAATTCTCAGTGAGGCTCGTTCGTTATCAATTGTCGGTGCTGACATTATGGATGGTGGTTATAACCCCCACCCCTCGGCAATGCGTTCACTGTTAGCTAGCTATGCCCAAAATCTTGGTGTCTCTTCGCGCATATTAGGGTTCAGCTGGAATGCTTCGCCTAGTAAAGTATCACTAAGCGCTATCAAAAAAGCAGGGAACGCGGGTGTGATGCTGTGCGCTCGTGACCCATATTCTTCTGCAAGATTGGAAAAGTCTGGTGTTAAGTCCGTTGTGCAAGTCTCAGATACAGTTTTCGCTAACCAGAATACAGATACAGAAAACTTAGATGAGTTACTTCAATTTGTAGCTGATAAAAAAATAGCTGTGGTTAATGCTAGTGGATTGGTTAACAAGGATCTCGACCAGTTACAAGAATACGATGTTATTTTGAAAAAATTACGGTCTTTAGGTTACTCCATCATTTTATTGCCGCATGTTATTCGCCCTGGGGCTAATGATCTTGATGTGTGTAAAGCTATTTATGAGCGAAATAATGATGTGTTCTTCGTTGATCGTCTCCTAGGCCCAGACCAGATTAAGTGCATTGTAAATCAAGCGAAAATTGTAGTTACAGGTCGTATGCATTTATCGATTATGAGCTTAAACGCTTTGGTCCCGTCGGTTGTATTGTCAACGCAAGGTAAGGTGGATGGTTTGATGCAATATTTCGACACACCTGAATGCTCCGTAGAGCCAATCATTGGCTTTGGTGAAAAAATTGCCAGTATTATTGGTGCTATCAACCGCGATTATGATGATTACAAGTCTCGATTATCTATCAATATAGGCCAGGTCAGAGTGCTTTCTGCAAAAAATTTCGAAGGCTTGGGTCAAGGTTAACGCTATGAGAATTCTGCACATTGTAAGGCAGTACAGTCCAGCAGTCGGTGGTTTGGAAGGGTTCGTTAAATCTTTGGTGGCCGAGCAGCGCCAGCAGGGATTAGATGTTGAGGTTCTGACCTTAAACCGTGTGTTTCATACGGATGCGCTTTTACCTGATTATGAGACTATAGACGGTGTGCCGGTTGCGCGCATTGGCTTTAAAGGCAGTTATAAATACCCGTTAGCTTTTAATGTTCGGAAAAAGATTAAAGGCTTTGATATAGTGCATGTCCATGCCGTAGATTTTTTTATCGATTTTTTATCATTTATACGAACGTCAAAAAAACAAAAATTAATCTTATCTACTCATGGCGGCTTCTTTCATACCCAGTATGCCTCAAAGCTTAAAACAATTTATTTCAATACTGTGACACGCTTTACCCTAAAGCGTGTGGATTTGGTGCTGGCGTGCAGTAATAACGATTTTAATGTCTTTAGTAAAATAGTCCCAAAAGAGAAGTTAGTACTCATTGAAAATGGTGTAGACACCACAAAGTTCGGTCAGAGTGCTCCTTTAAATGCGGAAAAAAACTTCGTATTTATCGGGCGTTTCTCCAATAATAAACGGGTAGATTTACTGGTTGATTTGTTTTTTAAGTTAGTAAAAAAAGACCCCAGCTATCAACTAAAAATTATTGGAAAGGATTGGGATGGAAATGAAACAAAGATTCGAGCACAGATTGCAAAGCATGGTATTGAGAACAATATAGCGTTATTAACAGGGTTGAGTGATGAGGCGATTCAATCATCAATTGAAACCAGTAGTTTTATTATTAGTGCGTCGGAATACGAAGGTTTTGGCTTAACCTTAATTGAAGGTATGTCGGCCGGCTTGATCCCCGTTGCTTCTAAAATCCCTAGCTTTGAAAAAATTATTAGTCAGTCAGGGCAGGGCGCGTTAATTGATTTTGGAAGTGTTGATGTTAATGCTTTTGATGAGCAGGTTAATACTTTAATAGAGAATTATGGATACAACCGTTCTGCGATTATTGAGTTTAGCCATCGGTATTCATGGAGCAGTGTCTCGTTAACCTTTACTCGGTGGTATCAAAAACTTATACCTGAGACTTACCGAGTTATTCAGGGTGTTAAGGTCGTTAATGCTACTAAGGCAGATGCATTGGCGCTTATAGAGTCTAAGGTCGGTGAAATACATGCAGAAGAGGCACCTCTTAAAGTTGCTTTTGCAAATGCTCATACGATTAATATTGCTAATAAGGACTCAAAGGTTAAAGGCGTACTCAATAGGTGCGTAGTCCTTAATGATGGTGTAGGGCTTGAGATAGCTTCTAAATTAAAATATGGAGTGCCTTTCAAAGACAACTTGAATGGAACCGATTTTATTCCTTACTTATTAGGTCAAAGCCAGCGCAGTTATCGTATTTTTTTGATAGGTGCTGAACAGTCATCCGTTGAGGGTTGCTTTACTATATGGAAAGGCCAGTACCCGCAGCATGAGTTTGTGGGTTATCAAAACGGTTTTTATAACACTAATGATTTGCCTGCTGTTGTAGCAAGGATAGCTGATTTAGGTACTGATCTAATTTTGGTGGCTATGGGGAACCCCAAGCAAGAGCTGTGGTTAGACGAACATTTAAGCGCTACCGGCGCTAAATTAGGTATTGGTGTCGGCGCATTGTTTGATTTTACGGCAGGGAAAGTACAACGCGCACCTGAGTGGATTCGTAACATTAAATGCGAGTGGGTTTATCGTTTTATGCAGGAGCCAACTCGATTGTTCAAACGTTATTTTATAGGTAACGGCGTGTTTTTGGTTAATTCAATAAAAGATAGTGACTATGACTGTAAGTAAAAGCTCGGTTGCTGTCGCTGTAATTTATATCAGTGTTTTTTATAATACGCTGTTAGCTTTTGTTAACGGTAATATTTTTTCTCTTAATAATGCGGTGGTCGTTCTTTTTGATGCATTATGTGTGGCCCTTGCGCTAGCATTAATCCTTTTTAAAAAATCGCTTATCGGCAATCAGTGGATGAAAATCCTACTGATTTGTTTGGTACTGCATTTGGTGGCATGTTTAGTTAGTTTGGACTTTAACGTTAAATTTGTACGTGACATTTTGATTATTCCTATTTTTATTATTTTAGGGTCTGTTTATTGTCATTTAGATTTAAAGCGTATCGTTATTGGAATCTCTGCTGTCGTACTATTTATGGGGGTTTGGGAGGCAGTTTCGGTTGAATCATTTACTTCAATGTTTAATATAAAATCTTATTATATTAATACACGGGGTTTTTCTGATGAAAACTTTTGGAACCAAGACTCCAATTTGTTTGTCAGTGGCACCCGACCTGGCGACCGATTTGTTCCCTTGTTTGATATACATCGCGTTTCATCTGCTTTTTTAGAACCAGTATCTTTAGGAAACTTTGCTGTTTTCCTTGTGATTTTTATACCTGCTTTTTGGTACGAAAATAACGGTAAAGGCAACTATTTTTTAGTGTTTTCTGCTATTGCTACACTTGCGCTATCAGATGGGCGGCTGGCGATTATAACTAGTATTATTTTTTTGTTTTTATTGATCTTTGAAAAAGGTATAAGACCTTTTAGGGTTTATATTTTATGGTTTGTTTTTGTTCCAGCTATTGCTGCTTCAATTATCCTTGATTGGGATAGAGGAGAGGATAATTTTACTGGTCGTATTGCAAAAACAGCTTATAAGTTGACCGATTTAAATTTATTAGACCTTACTTTGGGAAATATAACAAAAGCGCCTTCACTATTCGATAGTGGGCTTTTGTATTTTGTTTTGTCTCAATCGTTATTGAGTGTTTTATTGATATTTAATGCACTTTTTAGTACAAAAAATAAAGGTGGAAAAGAGTTTAATGGCTATACGCTGGGCCTAATTCTTTACTTGTCTTTTAGTATGTTGATCAGTTATTCCTTTCTATCAATAAAAACAGCAGCACTATTTTATTTTACGTATGGATACCTTTTGGAGCGAGCTTTAAGGAAGCGCTATGCTAACGAACAGACCGCTTAAACTAGTTGTTTTATGTGCTGCCTATCCACCTCACATTATGGGTGGCGGCGAAATTTCAACACAAACCCTTACCAAGGCTTTACTAAAAGCAGGGCATGATGTAACGGTGTTGACACTGGCTGATGAAGAAAGCCAAACTTTAGAAAGTGGCTTAGAAATTAACCGCTTATCCGGTGTGAATCACTATTGGGTATATAATCGAGGTAAGCAACCCAAGTTTTCTAAACTGGTTTGGCAACTCAGGGATACATTAGGTGTAGTTAACTTAGCCGGCGTTAGGCATTATCTGCAGGAAGTACAACCGGATGTAGTAATAACCTCTACAGCTGAGAACTTAAGCGCTCGTGTGTGGCAAGTAGCGCATAGTGTAGGATGTAAAGTAGTTCATGTAACTCGCAGCTATTATCTAACATGTAGGACTGCGGCCATGTATAAACATGAATCAAACTGTGATACCCAATGCATAGATTGTCGCTGCTTCAGTTGGAGTAAAAAGCACTATAGCCGCTATGTAGACGCTGTTGTGGGTATATCTAACTATGTATTAGCTAAGCATGTTGAACTTGGCTATTTCCCGAACGCCATTAATGATGTTATCTATAACATTTGTTTTGATAAGTTTATCCCGCCGGTTCAGCTCCAAGCCCAATTAACATTAGGTTACATTGGCCGAATACATCCTACCAAAGGTATCGAAGACATCGTTAGCGCGTTAGCCTTGTGTGATGATAAAACTTCCGTACGGTTATTGATTGCAGGTGACGGAGATACGAACTACACCCAAGAGCTCTCAGACTTGATGCAAAGTAAGGGCTTAAATCATGAGTTTTTAGGGCATGTTTCGCCGGGTGAGTTACTCAGACAAATTAATTGGCTAATTGTGCCCTCTAAATGGGGTGAGCCTTTTGGTCGTGTAGTTGTAGAGGCTGCTGCGCATGGAGTACCAGTACTGGGAAGTCACTATGGGGGTATCCCTGAATTATTAAACTACGGTCTAGGGGTGGTTTATCGTAATCCTGATCATCTTGCAGAATTGATACAATCTATTCAGCAAGGCGACTTAACACTTACAGTGAAAGAATCTGACCTTGCTGTGTTCTCTGAGGGGGCCATCGTAGCTAAATGGGAAGCCTTGTTACAACAGTTAACAATGGAAGAGGAGAAAGGGTGAAGACGTTATATTGCTACCCAGTACCTAGTGAAGAGAACGAGTATATCTTTAACCAAAGTGCTGCCTGGGAATTAGCAGGATTTAAGGTTCGTTATGTGCCTGGTTATCTAAAAAAAGTCCTTTCACCCAGCCTGCAAGGTGATGTTTTAGTTTTAAACTGGTTTGAGGATAGGGTCTCGCACTCGAAAGCTCCTGCTATTGAGTTTTTACGTTCGTTGGTTATTTTTCTTATCCTTAGGGCTAAGTTTAAAAAAGTTGTTGTGGTATCTCATAACTTTTTACCGCATTCAGGTAAAGGGGTATTCTTTTACCGTATGCTCAAATGCATTATTCAAAAATTAGCGACATCAACCTTAAGTCATCGACCTATTGAGTCGTGTACTCATTTTTTACATCACCCTGAATACAAATTATCCCTGCCTCAAACCGTTTCCAGTAATGGGCGTTGGCTCGTTTTTGGTGCAGTTAAACGCTACAAATGCATACCTAAATTGCTGACTGTTTGGCCGCTTGATGTGCCTCTTCTGATGGTGGGAAAAGCAGAAAATGAAAAACTCACTCATGATATACAAGCCATTATTAATGAGCGTGGATTGAATGTAGAGTGGGTCAATGCCTTTGTCAGTAAAGAGGATTTAGACCAATACATTGCTGCCTCTAAAGGGGTGGTTTTGCCTCATGCTGACCATGCCATGGTGGTCAGTGGTACGTTTTATCATGCGTCGAGTATCGGTAAACCCGTATTGGCTATCGAGTCCGACTTTTCAGCCTTTTTGGCGAGCGAGTTTTCATTCGTCATACCTTTTACGTATCGAAATATTAATACTGTTATACCTACGTCTGACGAGGATAACAGAGAGTCTATTCGTGCAGAGTTTTTAGCTAAATGCAGTATCGAAAGCTTATCCAGTGGATGGAATAAGATTTTAAATTAACTTGGTGGAGATAGTTCTATGTTACCTATTATTTTAAGTGGTGGTTCGGGTACACGACTCTGGCCGATGTCGCGGAGTTCGTTCCCTAAGCAGTTTTTGAGCTTAAACTCGAACCAAACCATGCTTCAAGAAACCGTATTACGTTTGGGTAATGTGGAGGAAGTCGCTGTTATCTGTAATGAAGACCATCGCTTTTTAGTGGCCGAGCAAATGCGTTCTATTCACCAAAAATGCTCTATTTTACTTGAGCCTGTTGGCCGCAATACGGCACCAGCTATCGCGATTGCTGCTATTGAGGCAGCAAAAGCGGGCAAAGAAAATGAGGCATTGCTGGTGTTGTCTTCAGACCACGTTATCAAAGATACAGATGCGTTTAAGAAAGCCATTAGTGCAGCTGAGCCGTTGGTTGCGGAAGGTAATTTAGTTACGTTTGGTATTGTGCCTAATAAACCAGAGGTCGGTTATGGATACATAAAAGCCGGTTCATCTGTTGGCGAATATGGCTTTGCAGTAGCTGAATTTGTTGAGAAGCCGAACGCTGAAACGGCTCAAGAGTATTTAGATTCTGGTAGTTATTACTGGAACAGCGGTATGTTTATGTTTACCGCGAAACGATATTTAGAAGAGCTTAAAGCTTATCGTCCCGATATATTAGCGGCCTGCGAAGCTGCCATGGCAGAAACGCAAAGTGATTTGGATTTCGTGCGTGTCGATAAAGATGCGTTTACAAATTGTCCTGATGAATCTGTAGATTATGCTGTGATGGAAAAAACGGACAAAGCCGTAGTTATTCCTTTAGATGCAGGTTGGAGTGACGTTGGTAGCTGGTCTGCGCTATGGGAAATAAAAGATAAAGATATCAATGGCAACGTTTTTGAAGGCGATGTGATTGCTCATAGCACCAATAATTCGATGGTGGTTTCTAATGAGCGCTTAGTTGCAACTTTGGGTGTTGATGATCTGATTGTTGTTGATACAAAGGATGCTTTAATGGTGGCTCATAAGGATGCCATTCAAGATGTTAAGCAGTTAGTTAATTCAATTAAGGATGCAGGACGAGAAGAGCATAAAGTGCACCGGGAAGTTTACCGTCCATGGGGTAAATACGACTCTATCGATAATGGAGCACGCTATCAGGTTAAACGCATTACGGTTAAACCCGGTGAAAAATTATCGGTACAAATGCATCATCACCGTGCCGAGCACTGGATTGTCGTTAGTGGCACGGCGAGTGTAACTTGTGGCGAGAATACGTTCTTGCTGAGTGAAAACCAGTCGACCTACATTCCTTTAGGTGAAGTACATTGCTTGGAGAACCCAGGCAAAGTAGAGCTGGAACTCATTGAGGTACAGTCTGGGTCGTATTTAGGTGAAGATGATATTGTTCGCTTTGTCGATCAGTACGGAAGAGCATAAAAGTTTTTTGAAATTTTATTTATTTAATTAAAAGGACTACCGCTTTGAATAAAATTTATTTAAATATAGTGGCGCTTAAAGCGGTAGCAATACTTTTAGTAGTGTTTGCACATGTTAGTAACGGCATCAAACACTTGGATAACAATGTAGATCATCTTTATTTAAAATAATTTTTAACTTGATATGAACTACTTTTTTGTATTAGTTTTGGTTAGGTCGCTTATTGGTTCTAAAAGAGCTGTAAAATATCTTGGTTTTTCTTATAAGGGTACAAATGAAAACTGATAAACGTTTTTACCATTTAGATGCATTGCGAGCTATTATCATGTCCTTTGGTGTGGTTCTTCATGCTGGTATGTTTATAAGTGTACCTACTGATACATTGGTTAGTATTTTTAGTTCAACATTTAGGATGAAGCTTTTTTTTATTATCTCGGGATTTTTCTCTGCTTTAGTATTTATAAAGCGTGGAGACTATCTTTATTATAAAGATAGGTTTTTTAAAATACTGATACCCTGTGTCGTTTCTGTTGTAGTGATCTGTATGTACTCCAATTACTTAATGGTTGAGATGGATGGATACGATAAAGGGTTTAGTTACTTTATAAATAATTATTTTTCGTTAATAAATAGTTATGATGAACATATTAATTGGCACTTGCATATTTGGTTTTTACTTGTGTTAACGCTTTATTGTTTTATGTTTTATATGCTTTTTAAAGCAGCAAATTTTTTTGCATCGCTTAAATGTATTGAGTTAGTTAATCAGCTATCTGATAAATTTTATGGATTGGCCTTTTGCTTTTTTTTATCAGCACTATGTGTGTTTTTTAGAGTACTTCACTTCTTTGTTTTTCAGGAGGTTTTGGTAGGAGGAGGCTTTAACTATATGGTTCAAGCTTTTCTTTACTACTTGCCTTTTTATGTGGCAGGTATTTACTTATTTATACGGCAGGATTGTTTCCTTAAATTGCACAGCTATTATGTGAGTGTCCTTTTCCTGTCGGCGATTACATTTTCTTTATATCTGTACTATAGAGTTGATCTGATCAATATTCTTAGTTTTAAGTTCTACGAGGTGGGTAGGCATTTTATTAGTTCGTTTTTTGGTCTCTACTTCTCTATTTTTTGTTTATCTCTTACCTATAAGTATTTAAATAAAAAAATCCATAATGTTAAGTTTTTAGTTGATTGCTCTTATACGGTTTATTTATTTCATTTTCCTGTGTTGATTTCTCTGGTATTTGCTTTTCCGTCTTTTTTTAGTGAAGGGTACATGGCTTACTTTTTACTAATAGCCTTAACGTATCTTTTTTGCTGTCTTATTGACTATTTCGTGGTTAAAAAGGTGTCGCTTTTTAACTTTGCGTTTAATGGCAGCTTCTCTAGCAGGAAAAGATAACTTCTTGCTGAGCTCAGTATAAAAATTATCTATAAAATCGTAAAAATTTATTTCTTTGCGCAGTTTTAGTTGTATATTGAGCACATCAATGTGAGTGTCAATTGCTGAGAAAAGAGTATGTCAAATCATATATTGTCTCTTACATCTATAAGAGGTGTGGCCGCTGCTTTGGTAGTTGTAAGTCATTTAAGAGAATATGGCTATTGGTATAAACACAGCCTAGATGGTGTAGGTGCTATTGGTGTTGCAATTTTTTTCTGCTTAAGTGGCTTTTTAATGGGCTATTTGTACTTAAGTAGAAGCCTTAATGCTGAATCTGGCTATGAATACTTAGTCTCACGCTTCTCGCGAATTGCTCCTGCCTATCTCGCGGTTGTGGTTATTGCTTATGTGATTTATCAGTATATAGATCCATTGTTCCCTATTGGCGTGGGTAACCATAATTTGCTCCGCCATTTACTCTTTTCTGGTAATGCTGGTCCGCTATGGAGTATTCCACCTGAAGTACAGTTTTATGGATTGTTCTTTTTGCTCTGGATAAGCTTGGTACTTTATAAAAGTGGTGCCTTCGTCATGTTGGCTTGTATGTTTGTAGTATTATTGGTAGGTCAATATTACCAATATGCTTTTCCTGGGGTCATTGTTTTTTCGAAACTTGCATTTTTCCTACTGGGAGTGGTCTGTGGAGCAATTCGCTCTTCCGTACAGTGGCCGTCGTTAGCTATTAGTGTTGCTCGTGTGCTGCAAATGGTTTTTTTAACGTGGGGGCTGCTATTACTTTTCTTAGGTGGTGGTTTTTCTGGTAATACTGAGTTTTGGAATAATACGAATAACGCTATATGGGCAGCAGTTTTGGTTCTATCGTTTTCGTTTGATCCTGGGTATTTAGGAAAAGTTCTAAATAGCAAGCTTTTAGTAAAGATGGGGGCTTGGAGCTTTTCGTTATATTTAACACATGTGTTTGTTTTATATTACGTAAGTATGTTTTTGGGTAACTCGTTTCTTGAAGCTCTGCTGGCAATTACCTTATGTATAGTCACTTCGTTTTTGTTTTACACTCTGGTTGAGAAGCCTGGGATCCGTGCGTTTAAATATATATTAGAGAAGCCAGTGTTCAAGACGTTTGTCCTAAATATGGCCTCTCGTGTTATACGGTAGATGTTGTAAATCCGTGGGTAAAGGCTACTTTATAAGTAGCCTTTAATGGCCTCTAGTTTAATCGTGTCTTCTTTAGGGAGTTCAAACATATAGTTTCCCCACCAAGGTCCTGCCGACCAGTATGTCCATCCTTCCCAGACATCGTCATTGTTTCGAATATACTCTAGCATGTTAGCCAGAGCAGCTAGGCATACCAAGTTATCCGCAACACCAAACTCTCCTAAAAAACCCTTTTGCCCCGTCTCTTGTAACCACTCAGTGAATGCGACCAAACGTGAGACGCCAACAGTTTCACTCACACACTGATCACTGGTCCCTGAAGAATTACCGTCAAAGTATTGGTGCGCTTCTATTAAATAGTTATCTTCCGGGTCTTCTATATGGCGAAGCACTTCGCTGTTTGGCGTGCCGTACCAATTTGAATGCCAAGAGTGTGCACCCGTGTAGCCATTGCCGGGTACCAGTATCGTACTGTAATTACCTTGTTCCCTGATGCTTTTAATGGCCGCATTGGCAGCGTTTAACCATACCTCGGTTTCCATTCCTTTTGGTTCGTTCATTAGACCTAACATAACGTGATCGTTATTGGTAAATTCTGCGGCAAGTTTTGCCCATAAATCTGAGAATGCATCGATCGGCAATTCAGGGTCACCAATGCGTTTGCCATAGTAGCGTGCGTAGTTATGCACATCTAGAATGATGTAAGCGTTTTGCAGGGTTATGTAATCGACTAGATCTCGTATTTTACTGAGTTCTTTTTTGTTGAGTTCCCCGTACATCTCGTTTTGAATGCGTTCCCATTTAAATGGCAGCCGAAATGTATTCATACCCTCATCTAGAAAAAATTGTACTTCTTGAGTGCTTGGGTATATGTAATTAAAGTACATTTTCCCGGGCAGCTTTCTCGATCCAAATTCTGCACCTGAGAGATTTACGCCTTTGAACATGTTTGCATATAACGGACTACTTAAAATACTTGAGGTTAGAGCCAGTAAAACTAGTGCCTTCTTTAGTTTCAAAATATCACCTGTTATAACGTGAGTTTGCTGTGTTTGCTTATAGTTTAGGTTGTTTTTAAACAAGCGTTTTTTTGTGCTTCTCTCCTGTTAAGTTCAGCCTTAACTTTACTCATGTTCAAAATTTATAAACGTTTGTTTAATATAGATCTTAGATAAATCGCACCATTGTTGTGCGGCTTATGATTAGTAACTTTCATGTTAGTCATAAATTTGTTTTTCAAGATGTGCATAGCAGCTCGGCGCATGAAAACTGCTTTTGGTTGTTCTTATGTGTCGCAGAGAAGCCTCAAGTCAGATATGCTTTGTTTTTTATGAGTTACAAAACATTTATGTATTGGTCATCACCTATGGAAGAGGAGGTGACTAGTGGTGTATTCATTTTTTTGTTCGTTGTATTAAGGGGTAAGTATGAAGATAGCTATCGCGGGAACAGGGTATGTTGGCTTATCAAATGCGATGTTATTGGCACAGCATAATGACGTAATTGCAGTAGACGTGGTGCCGGAAAAGGTAGAGATGCTCAATAAGCAACAGTCACCTATTGTGGATGCCGAAATTGAAGATTTTTTAGTCAATAAGTCGCTAAATTTCCGTGCTACTCTTGATAAAGAAGATGCATACAAAGACGCTCAATTCGTCGTTATTGCAACCCCCACGGATTACGACCCAGTCACTAATTACTTTAACACCAGCAGTGTTGAGTCGGTCATTCGTGATGTGATGGCAATCAACCCTGATGCGGTAATGATTATCAAATCTACAGTGCCTGTTGGCTACACTCAAAAGGTTAAAGCCGACATGTCTTGCGCGAACATTATCTTTTCTCCTGAGTTTTTACGTGAGGGTAAGGCGCTTTACGATAACCTACACCCTTCTCGTATTATCGTGGGTGAGCGTTCTGAGCGCGCTAGAGTGTTCGCGGGTTTATTAGAGCAGGGAGCGATCAAACAAGATATCAATGTTCTGTTTACTGACTCAACAGAAGCAGAAGCTGTAAAGCTGTTTTCTAATACCTATCTTGCGATGCGTGTTGCTTACTTTAATGAGTTGGATAGCTATGCCGAGACACACGGGCTTGATAGCCGTCAAATTATAGAGGGAGTTGGGTTAGATCCGCGTATTGGCAATCATTATAACAATCCTTCTTTTGGTTACGGTGGTTATTGTTTGCCTAAGGATACCAAGCAGCTGTTGGCTAACTTCCAAGATGTGCCCAGCAATATGGTGCGTGCAATTGTAGATGCGAACACTACACGTAAAGATTTTATTGCTGAGGCAATCCTTAAGCGTAATCCAAAGGTAGTTGGCATATTCAGGTTGGTGATGAAGTCGGGCTCTGATAATTTCCGGGCGTCGGCTATACAGGGGATAATGAAGCGTATTAAAGCTAAAGGGATTGAGGTGGTTATTTATGAACCAGTATTCAATGAGGATAGTTTTTACAGTTCTCGTGTAATTTCAGACTTAGCAGAATTTAAGGCAATGTCTGATGTCATCGTTGCCAATCGTCAAACTGATGATTTGATGGATGTAGTGGAGAAGGTGTACACGCGAGACTTGTTTGGCAGTGATTAATTCTTTGCTTGTGCGTGAAGGCAAATCAACAGTTCAGTCTTGACCCACTCAACGTAATTTTTCAACAGCATTTAAAGCGCCGGAGGTAAAACCCGGCGTTTTTTGTTGTGTTACCTAAATTTGGGTTTAGAATTAATCTGTTTAGGCACAAAAATAGCAACAGTAGTAAAGGATAACTCTATGCTTGTTTTAGTGACCGGCGGTGCCGGATATATTGGAAGCCACACATGTGTGCTCCTTCAAGAGGCAGGTCACGAGGTATTGGTTTTTGATAACCTGTCAAACAGTCATCCTGAAGTTTTTAATCGTATTACTCAAATTTCTGGGCAGCCGGTCGCGTTCTCCGAAGGCGATATTCGTGATAAAGCAGCGTTAGAACGGGTGTTTAATCAGTTTGATATTGATGCGGTTATCCACTTTGCAGGTCTTAAGGTGGTGGGTGAGTCTATTAGTGAACCCTTACGTTATTACCAAAATAATGTGGAGGGCTCGCTTAATTTATTTGATGTAATGGCAGCCAATGGCTGTAAAAAGCTCGTATTTAGCTCATCCGCTAATGTTTATGGAGACCCTGATAGTTTTCCCATTAAAGAAGATTTTCCGTTGTCTACGTTTAACCCGTATGGGCAATCAAAGTTGATGATAGAAAATATTCTCAAGGATTTAGGTAGGGCTGATCCCGACTGGGAGATTTCATTATTACGTTATTTTAACCCTGTTGGTGCTCACCCTAGTGGATTGATTGGTGAAGATCCGAATGGCATTCCAAATAATTTAATGCCTTATGTAGCGCAAGTTGCGCTAGGCCGTTTACCTCAGTTGAACGTTTTTGGTGGCGATTACCCTACAGTTGATGGAACAGGCGTGCGTGATTATATTCACGTGATGGATCTTGCTGATGGACACTTGAAAGCACTCTCTGCTCTTAACAAGAAGCATGGCTGTGAGGTTTATAACCTAGGAACGGGCAAAGGGTATTCTGTGCTGCAAGTTGTTGAGGCGTTTGCGCAAGCATCTGGCCGTGATATTCCATATCAAATTGTAGACCGCCGCTCTGGTGATATAGCTATTAGTTATGCCGACCCGACACGTAGTCAAGAAAAGCTCGGCTGGCGTGCACAATCGGGCTTAGCACAAATGGTAGAAGATCATTGGCGTTGGCAGAGCGAAAACCCGGATGGGTTTGAATAATACGGCGAACTTAAAGGATGACAACTTAAAGGAATAAGTTATGGTTATAATTGCACACCACGGAGCTGTGAAAGGAGTCACTGGCTCGTGCCATCAAATGTCGTTGCCTACCGGCGAGGCTGTACTCATCGATTGCGGACTTTTTCAGGGTGCTGAATCAGTGGATCGCGAGCTGGGCGAAACGCAGATTGATTTCCCATTGGATGAGGTTAAGGCGTTAATTGTGACGCATTGCCACCTTGATCATGTGGGGCGAATCCCATTTTTATTGGCAGCGGGTTTTAGCGGTAAAATCTATGCAACCGAAGCCACCGCGCGTTTATTGCCTTTGGTGATTGAGGATGCGGTTAAAGTGGGCGTTTCTCGTGATGAGAAACTGATTACTCTGGTGTTAAAGCGCCTTGATCAGTTGTTAGTGCCAATTCCTTATGATCAGTGGTTTGATGTTGAGGGTTTACCTCAAACCGCAGCTAAGTTTCGGGTAGCAGGGCATATTTTAGGTTCGGCTTATGTTGAGTTGAATGCACAGGGCGAGCGTGTCGTTTTTTCGGGCGATTTGGGGGCGACTTATTCGCCGTTGTTGCCAGCACCTAAGTCGCCTTATAAAGCCGATACCTTGGTTATCGAAAGCACGTATGGCGATAAGCTACACGAAGGCCGTAAAGCGCGCCGTAGGCTGTTGCGCGATACGATTAAGCGCTGTTTACAAGACAGAGGCACGGTACTGATCCCTGCGTTTAGTATTGGCCGTACTCAAGAGCTACTGTACGAGATCGAAGAGATTATTCATCGTCAAAAGGGCGATTGGGAGCATTTAGCGGTCATTGTTGATTCGCCGTTGGCCGCTAAATTTACCGGCCATTATCGTGATTTGAAAAGCTTGTGGGATAAAGAGTCGAAACGAAAATTGCGTGCTGGGCGTCACCCATTATCGTTTGATCAGTTGGTGACGATTGATAGCCATGGCGATCACTTAAAGATGGTTAAGCAGTTAGCACAGTCTGGACACCCTGCCATTGTGATCGCGGCGAGTGGTATGTGTACGGGCGGTCGTATCCAAAACTATTTACAAGCATTGCTGCCTGACCCTCGAACTGATGTGTTGTTTGTGGGGTATCAAGCACAGGGTACACCGGGTCGGGATATTCAGAAGTATGGCCCGCGCGGCGGGTATGTGTATTTGGATAACGAACGCATTGATATTAAAGCCGGTGTGCACACTATTAGTGGTTATTCGGCGCATGCCGACCAAGGTAATTTAGTAAATTTTGTGAAGCGTATTTATCGAAAGCCGTCTGAAATCCGTATTGTGCACGGTGATGATGAGGCAAAAGCTGAGTTAGCAAAAAAACTGGCGGAGATTGTTCCGCAAGCTCATATTCTCATTCCACAAGGGTAGGGTAATGGAAGAAACCAATAAAGTATGGCGCAGTATCTGTTGGTTGTTGTTCTTAGGTTGTTTATCAGCTGTTTTATACGGGATCTTTAGACCTACACCTCCAGAGATGATCTTTGAAAATTCAGATAAGGTAGGGCATTTACTGGCGTTTTTTTTGTTATCAGTAACAGCGCGATTAGCTATGCCTTATATGCCTTGGTATTGGTTCTGGACGATATTTGTTGAATTAGCGTTCCTGTTAGAATACCTACAGGGCTTATGGATGCCGCTACGTCAATTTAGTTTGCAAGATAGCTACGCCAATTTATGTGGCGTAGCTATTGGCTGGGTTTTCTTGGCGCTTATCGGCCTATGCCGTAATAGGTAAACCCTAAGCTTTCGAGTAAATCACGGCTAAGTACATTACGCCCGTCAACAATGACTGGTTGGTGCATTTGCTCTAACAGCGCCTCGTAGTCTGGTGACCAGTACTCGTCCCACTCGGTCAGTATGAGCAAGGCATCGGTGTTGGCTAAGGCTTCGTATTTGTCCTTGCAAGTGATGACTTGCGGGTGCCCACCGTACAAACGCTCAATGTTGTCGAGTGCTTCGGGGTCATGAATGCGCACTGTGGCCCCTTGGGCGATAATGGCTTCAATGACTTTTAAGCTGGGCGCACCGTCGAGCGATGATGAACCTGGCTTAAAAGACGCCCCCCATACCGCAATCTGCAGGCCGCTAATGTCGGCTTTGTAGTGTCGCCATAATTTACGGAAACATTGCTCTTTCTGTTTTTCGTTTTCACGTAAAACTGTGTCTAGGAGCTGTGAGTTCCGTTTTTCGGATAGCAGGTCGGCTAACCCTTTTATGCTCTGCGAGAAGCTATTACCGCCAAAGCCACACCCAGGTGATAGGTAGTGATGGCCAATACGTGGGTCGGCTCCCATGCTCTGACGAATAACATCGATGTTAACGTCTAGCTGCTCCGCTAGGTTGGCTAGTTCGTTAATGTATCCAATGCGCAGAGCCAGCATGCCGGTGGTTGCCATTTTGGCGAATTCCGCTTCGCGGGTGCTCATGATGAGCATTTGATCAAGTTGGCGTGTAAATGGGCGCAGTAATGATTCTATCATCATGTTGGCCCACGGGTTATCACAACCTAGCGTAATGGCTTTGGGGTGGCGCATGTTGTTGAGCGCTTCGCCTTCAGCAATGTTTTCTGTCAGAAAAGCGGCTATTTGGTTGTTCTCTTTTTTGAGTAAGCCTTGCAGTTCGTCGGTACAGCCGACACCAAATAAGCTTTGGTTGATGATCAGTAGTTTGTTTTGGGTAAACTTGCCGAGCTTGCTGACTATTTGCTTGGCTGCATCAAACTCGCTGGGGTTCATGCATAGCATGTGAATGTCGAACTGTGTTGCGCCGCCGCTGGTGGTAAATTGCAATCGACCTTTAGCAAACTCATCACAAATGAGGTCTTTTAAACCGGGTTCGTTGAGTATGTTGGTGCCCATGCGCAGGATTGGATCTTGAACGGTGCTGTCATTGACGATGCGTACATCGTTACCTGCATGTGCCAGAGTACCGGCAGCCACCCAAGCGGTGAGCTCTTGTCCCCATATCGCTATTTTCATGCGTTGACCTCCTGCAGAGCGTGGATGGTGTCGAGTAAGCCTTTTGATGAACCGTCTAGGTCGGCTCCGTCTGTTTCTTTCATCAGTGGCTTAAGCAGGTTAGTGGCCATCTTTTTGCCCAGCTCTACACCCCATTGGTCGAATGGATTGATATCCCAGATAACCGATTGCACAAACGTTTTGTGCTCGTACAGTGAGATCAACTGGCCAAACGAGAACGGTGTTAGCTCGTCCATTAACACGGTGGTGCTGGGTTGGTTACCACGATAGCGCATGTGAACCGGTGCGGACTCGTTATTTTCGAGTACGGAATCGCCCAGCGCCAGAATGCGTGACTGCGCTAAGCAGTTGGCTAGGGTTAGCGTATGTTGTTGCTGTAGATCGGCATTGTCGGTGTCATGGTAGCGGCGCGCAGGTGCTATAAAATCACACATGACTGACTCTGTGCCTTGGTGCAGCAGCTGGTAGAAAGCGTGTTGAGCGTTAGGGCCGACTTCACCCCAAATGATTGGGCACGTGCGGTAATCAACTTCTTTCCCTTGGCGGCTGACACTTTTGCCGTCGCTTTCCATCTCTAACTGTTCTAAATACGCGGGTAAATGGCTGAGACGCCCATCATACGGCAGGATGGCGTGAGCGTGGATGTCGAGGAAGTTAATATTCCATACGCCGATCATACCCAGTTGCGTGGGTAAATTGGTCTCGAAGGGGGCTGTTCTAAAGTGCTCGTCCATGGCGTGGGCACCGGCGAGCATTTCTTTAAAGCGGCTCATACCAATACGCAATGCAATGGGTAGCCCTATGGCTGACCACATTGAGTAACGGCCACCGGTCCAATCCCAGAAGTTGAGTTGGCTGTTTTCGGGGATGCCCCATTCTGTCATTTTGGAAGCATTCGCCGAGACGCCTATAAAGTGACGACGGTTTAGAATGTCGTCGCTGGCACCGCTGGCATTGCGTAACCATTCACGCGCCGTATTAGCGTTAGATAAGGTGTCGATGGTCGTAAATGATTTAGATGACAAAATAAACAGGGTGCTGGTGGGCAGTAAGGTGTCGAGCAAGTCGGCAATTTGGCTGCCGTCCATGGAGGATACAAAATGGACATTTAGCTTTTTACCTGAGGCCAGTTGTGCATCAGATAATGCTCGACATGACATGTAGGGCCCTAGGTCAGAACCGCCTACACCAATGTTAACAATGGTATCGATGGGTAAGCCTGAGTAGCCTCGCCATTGCCCTGAGTGAATGCGGTTAACGATATCGTTCATATGGGCAAGGTTGGCTTGCACATCGTCCACGATGTTGTGGCCGTCTAAAAGTAGCTCGCTGCCTTGCGGTTGGCGCAGTGCAGTGTGCAGGGCAGGGCGATTCTCGGAGGTGTTGATTGCATCCCCTGAGAGTAAACGCGACTTCCAGGTATCCAGTTGGCAGGTGTCTGCGAGTGTTTTTAGTAAAGACTGGGTTTCTGGAGTGATGCGTTGTTTAGAAAAGTCGAGCAGTAGCTGCTCGTTACGCATGCTGTAGGTTTGGAAGCGGTTGGGATCTTGTTGGAATAACTCTTTTAAATGAACATGCCGCATGGTGGCGGCATGTTCTTCAAGAGCTTTCCAAGCTGACGTTTTGGTCACACTCAAAATGTTCTCTCCATTGAAGCAATCTGATGCAGTATGTTCAGGTTGATCAAAGCCGAAGCTTGTTTAGGCAATGGCTTCTTTGATGAAGGCGGTAAAGTCTTCACCAAGATCCGGATGGCTCATCGCAAAAGCCATATTTGCCTGTACAAATCCTAACTTGTTACCGCAATCGTAGGTTTTGCCCACCATGCTGTAAGCACGCATAGGTGCTTCTTTAATGAGAGCGTCTAACGCGTCGGTCAGTTGGATCTCATTACCAGCGCCGGGCTTGGTGTCTTTTAATAGCTCCATGACGCGAGCAGGTAAGATGTAACGACCGACAATGGCTTGGTTAGAGGGTGCTTTGTCGCGCGGTGGTTTTTCGACCATGCCAATAATGGGTTGGCCTTGACCGGCGTTGAGTGGTTTGCCATCGCAATCAACTACACCGTAGCGCTCAACGTGCTCTTCGGGTACGGCTTCCACCATGATTTGTGCAGCACCGGTTTCGTTAAAGTCCTTTACCATAGCGGCTAGGTCTTGGCTGCCATTATTCGGGTTGTGGATCAGCATATCCGGTAGCATAACGGCAAAAGGCTCGTTACCGACCAATGGTGCGGCGCACAACACCGCGTGGCCTAAGCCAAGGGCGCGGCCTTGACGTACAGAAGAGATTGAAACGCCCGCTGGTAAGATGCCTTTTACATCGTTCAGAATGCTGTCTTTACCTTTGCGTTCTAGCTCGGTTTCCAATTCATAGTGAACATCAAAGTGATCTTCGATGGCTTGCTTGCTGCTGCGGGTTATGAGGATGATTTCTGTGAACCCTGCCCCTACGGCTTCTTCAACCACATGCTGAATAACGGGTTTGTCTACAACCGTTAGCATCTCTTTTGGAATGGCTTTACTGGCTGGCAGAACACGTGTGCCAAGACCTGCGACGGGGATTACGATTTTAGTAAGTTTAGACATCCTTAACTCCAAAGCTCCGTATTTAAAAATAATTCTGTACTAATAAAACTAGTTAAACGATATAAACTGTGATTGTGTCTGTAAGTTATAACACAACGCTATTAATTTATGACTTACAAGGATAAAATTATGTGTAATTATTTTGCAGTGCAAGATCATTATGCTGTAATTTTAGATAAGCACCAGTAAACAATGAACTTTGTGCGTTAGCTACACCGATTATGGAAGGGGTTATAATGGAACAGTCAAAAAAATCGCCACTCGTACTAGCCTTGGTCGCGGCTGTGGGTTCGCCTGCAGTGATGGCTGTTGAACCAGCGTCGATGGATGTTGGTAATTTAAATTTAACCCCCATTGTTACTCTATCAACGGGTTACACAGACAACTTATTTGACGATAATGAAAACGAAAAGGGGACTTGGGTCACTAAAGTGCGTCCTTCTTTTTCTCTAAAAGGAGAGTCTGAGAAGCTTACTGTCGGTGTGCGGGGCTCTATTGATCAAGGCATCTATCATAGTAGCTCAAATGATAATTACACTGATAAATCTGCAGCCACATTTGCTGATGTTCAATTTGATAGTCGCAAAAAGTTATCGTTACTAGCCGAATATCTGAAAAAACATGAAGCTCGAAGTGACAGTGGTTCTGGTAGTTCATTAACTACAGATCAAGCAACTAAACCCAGCCGTTACACGCTTAAAAACCTGGGTGCTACTTTTAGTTACGGCACTTCAGGGTCTACAGGCCAAATCGTTTTAGAGACAAGATACCAAGATAAAGACTATGATAATTTTTTAGCGCTAAACCGATCCAAAAATCGAGTAACTATAGGGGCTAATGCTACTTTCTTCTACCGCGTATCACCTAAAACCCGATTTTTAGTTGAAGGGCGCTACACAGACATTGACTATGATTTATCCTCATCCACTTTGGATAGTGATAGCAAGCAGCTTTTCTTGGGTGTTGAGTGGGAAGCTACGGCTAAAACAACAGGTACTGCCAAAGTCGGTTATGCCAACAAGGACTTTGATAGCTCATCAAGAGATGATTTCTCAGGTAGTAACTGGGAGGTTGGCTTGAATTGGGAACTCCGTTCTTATTCTGTATTTCAGTTAACTAGCACGCATGCTACAGAGGAGTCAGGTGGCTCAGCTGACTATATAGATACAACTGGTATTTCATTAGCATGGTTGCATGAATGGAGTGACCGTGTAGCTACAAATATGCGGTATGATTTTTCAAACCAAGATTATGTAGGCTCAGACAATGGCCGCGAAGATGACGTTAACAAGGTAAGCTTTGGAGTTGATTACGACTTGCGTCGCTGGCTTACTATTGGTGTTGATGTAAGTCATAAAGACTTTAACTCAAATTTGTCTAATACTGATTACAAAAGCAATGATATTTTCTTGACAGTGCAAGGATCGCTCTAAATCAAATAGTTGCTATAAAAAGGTAGGTTTATAAGGATGATTAAACGTTTTATGGCACTGGTTATTTTGTGCTTAAGTATCACAGTTGTAGCTCAGGCTGAAGGTCTCTCTGAATACAGAATGAGCTCTGGGGATTTGATCAAAATACAGGTTTACGGAGAGGAAGAGCTAACCATAGAAACTCGTCTTTCAGATGCTGGTACTATTTCTTACCCTTTGCTAGGAGAGCTTAGGGTTTTAGGGATGACTACTGGACAACTCAGTACTTATATCACTGATGAGCTGTTGAACGGGTATCTGTTGGATCCTAGTGTCAGCGTTGCAATCTTGCAATATCGTGAGTTTTATATTGATGGTGCAGTTAAAAGTCCCGGTGGTTATCCATACCAGCCCGGGCTAACTTTGCAGCGAGCTGTTTCATTGGCTGGAGGTTTCACTGAGCGAGCGTCTTCTAGCAAGTTTTACAGAATAAAAGAGGGAGAAGATTCGAGTCGGCCGGTTAAAGTAAACTTGAATAGTCCTATTCAACCTGGCGATGTTATCACTATTGAAGAAAGCTTTTTCTAAGCACTGGAGCGAATTAAGAAATGGAATCAAATATGGAGCAAGGTGCTTATAAAGCTTTGACGCAGGAAGATGTCATAGATTTGCGTCTATACTGGCAAACTGTAATGCGCAATAAGTGGGGGATTATTGGTTTCTCAATGGTAATAACAATATTAGCCGTATTGTTTGTTATGTCCATTACCCCAATTTATAGGGCTACGGCTACACTCTTAATTGAAAGCCAAGAAGCTAATGTAGTTTCTATTGACGAAATTTATGGGCTTGAGGGAGCAGCTTCTGAATATTTTGAGACACAGTTTGAAATTTTAAAGTCTCGCCAGCTAGCTGAGCGTGTCGTCGATCGGTTAGATTTGGTAAATAATCCTGCTTTCAATAAGCGTAAAGAGCCACTTCTTCCATTTGACTTAACTCAATTTCTTCCAGAGGCTCTAAACAAGCCTCAGCTGGAACCGACCATGGAACAGAAGAGGCGTTCTGTTGTTGATTCTTTCATGGGTAACTTATCTATTGTGCCTATCAAGCGGACGCAATTGGTTGATATAAGTTATGAGTCTGATGATGCAGAATTGGCTGTATTAATTGCAAATACTGTAGGTGATGCTTACATAGAAAGTAACCTTGAAGCGAAGCTGGAGCTTACTCTTAAAGCGACTTCTTGGCTGAGTACGCGTTTAGAATCATTGCGTGCTGATCTGACTGAAGCTGAGAGGGTGTTGCAAGATTACCGTGAGAGCGAGCAAATTGTTGGCGAAAATGGTGGTATAAATATCGCCAGTCAAGAAATGGAGTTGGTGGCTAATAAGCTGGTTGATGCACGTCGTGATCGATTAGAAGTAGAAAGTTTGTACCGACAGATACAAAGTATTGGCAAAAGTAACCCAGAACGTTTGGAGTTAGTGCCAACGGTCCTGCAACACCCGCTGGTTCAGAGAATGAAAGGTGAGTTGGCTCGGGTTGAGTTGAAACGTTCTGAATTGGCTAAACGTTACGGGCCGAAGCATCCTCGTATGCAGTCTGTTAACTCTGAGATTAGTAATGCCCGTGAAGCTTTGAACAGTCAAATTTTATCAGTGGTTAACGGTATCGAAACAAACTACAGGGTTGCGCAAGCCAACGAGCGATCGTTACAAAGGACTTTGGATGGTACAAAAGGTAATATGCAAGAACTTAATCGTAAAGAATACCGATTAAACGAGTTGCAGCAAAATGTTCAAGCGAAACAAGTACTTTTCGAAACTTTTTTGACCAGATTTAATGAAACGTCGGCCACAGGTGACTTAAATACCGCTAATGCCCGTATATCTGATCCTGCGGTTATACCTAAATCCCCAATAAAGCCTAAAAAGAAATTGATAGTATTGGCTGTCTTTATCGGCAGCTTGATGTTTGGCGTTCTATTCGCATTGTTATTGGAGATTTTGAATAACACGGTTAAAAATGCGCGTGATGTAGAAAATCATTTGCATGAAACTATGCTCGGGTTGTTGCCTTTGTTGCAAAAGAAGCGCAAAGAGCCTTACAAAAGCTACCGTCAGTTTGTAGAAGATCCTAGCTCCACCTATTCAGAGTCTCTACGCACAATTAGAACGGGTGTGGTTTTATCTGCATTAGATAACCCGCATAAGACTATTTCTGTTACCTCTACTATACCCGGTGAGGGGAAAACAACCCTATCTACGGGGTTGGCATTGGCTGTAGGGCAAATGGAAAAGGTGCTTTTGCTTGAGGCTGATATGCGCCGTCCTTCTATTGGCCGTGCCTTGGGGCTTAATCGTGAGGCCGCTGGTTTATCTGATGTCGTAGCTGGTAGCGCAAAACTAGAAGATGCCATACAGCGTTTTGAGGCTGGTAATATTGATGTATTAATTGCTGGTAAAATACCGCCTAATCCATCAGAGCTATTATCCTCTAAACGTTTTGGTAAGTTGTTAGAAGTCCTAGAAACTAAATATGATCGTATCATTATTGATACCGCGCCTTCGCAGGCTGTTTCAGACGCAATGGTATTAGCTCAACATGTTGGTGCTATGATTTACGTCGTGAAGGCCGATTCAACTACCTACCAAAATGCACGTAATGGCTTGAAGCGCTTGCATGAGGTTAAAGCACCCATTTTAGGTGTTGTTCTAAACCAGGTAGATGTGAAACGGGGTGCTAAATACCATGGTGAGGAGTACGGTGGTTATTATGATGTATATGGGTACTCTAGCGCTAAGTCATGATTGATCTGCATTGTCATGTTTTACCTAACGTTGATGACGGAGCTGGCTCGATTGAGTCCGCTCTTGATCTTTGTCGCCTAGCGGCATCTGATGGTATTACGCACATGGTGCTAACTCCTCATGTGCACCCCGGACGTTATGATAATACGTTAAGTAGCTTGACTCCTCATTTCGATGCTTTTATGTCTGTTGTTGAAGATCATGGTGTTCCAATTGAGTTTTCGCTCGCTGGTGAAGTCCGATTGTGTGCTGAGGTGTTGCAAATAGTCTCTTCGAATAATTTGCCAATTTTGGGGTATTGGGGTGATAAGCAAGTCGTTTTGCTTGAGTTTCCTCATGGCCATATACCTCCGGGCAGCGATAAGTTGGCGAAATGGTTTTTGTCTAAAAATATTATTCCGATGATTGCGCATCCTGAGCGTAATAAAGCAATTATTGCTTCTGTTGACGTTTTGAACCCTTTTATTGAAATGGGCTGCTTGTTGCAGCTGACGGCAATGTCCGTTACCGGGGAGTTTGGTGAGCAGGCTCATGAAAGGGCTCATGATTTGTTGTCCAAGGGCTGGGTTACGGCAATAGCCACGGATGCTCATAATAAGCAGCATCGCCCTCCTATTTTATCCAATGCGCGGCATGTAATCGAAGATCGCTATGGTTCTATGATGGCTGAGCAGCTATTTGAATCTAATCAGCGCCGATTGTTGAGAATGTGATGATTTTTCCGAGCCAGCCGGGTTTGATAAAGGTGTTTATTTTTGCGTTATCTTTACTGGTTCTAGCCGTCTGTTATTTGTGTTGGAGATGGGGTGGGGCGGACGTTACTTCTTACTCAGTTAAATATTCTATAGAACGATGGCAAAAAGATCCTACGAAAGTTAGTGTGTCTGATATTGATGCTGCTTTAGCTAAAACTGACACTATGATAAATGCTTGGCCTCAGCGGGCTGAGTATTATGATCTTAAAGCGAAAGTTTTGTGGTATCGCGCTGTAGTTGCAAAGACTCCTACTGAAGCCAACCTCTTTTTGCTGGATGCAATAGAGATGCACGATCACGCTATTTTACTCAGGCCCCAGTGGCCATATTCTTGGTCTAGTCGCTCTTTATTGAAGTCATATGTGGGCCAGCTTGATGATGACTTTTATCTCGGCTTTGATGCGGCAGCAAAGTATGGCCCTTGGGAGAAATCATCTAATCTGATGTTGCTGGAAGCAGGTTTGGTGAGCTGGGGGGAAATTGGCTCACGATATACATCTTTGACGGTTCAAGCTGCGGAGCGTGCAGCAGCGCATGACCCGCAGTCAGTGAAAGCATTGCTTAAAAAATATGGAAAAAAATATCCTGTATGCTCACAAATGCAAGTATCGCCTCGCCAAACTAAAGCTTGCTCTTAAATTAGGGCAGCATTAGAGCAAAGGATTGTTTAAGTTGGTCTATAAATAACGGTCTTTTTTTTATCAAGGATTCATTTAATGTCTGAAGCTGTTTTTATCCCTCTTAATATCGCCATTCTTACTGTGTCTGACACACGAACGTCTGAGACGGATAAATCTGGTGATACTTTGCAAGCATGCGTAGAGCAAGCAGGGCATGTGGCGGCGGTTAGGGCTATTGCGAAGGATGATATTTATCAAATCCGTTCCGTGGTTTCGCAGTGGATTGCTAGTGATGCTATCCATGCTGTGCTGATTACAGGTGGTACGGGTTTTACGGCAAGAGACAGTACTCCAGAGGCTATGATCCCGTTGTTTGATAAGCAGATAGAAGGCTATGGTGAGCTATTTAGAAGCTTATCCTATGACGAGATTGGTACTTCTACTATTCAATCTCGTACGGTGGCAGGCGTGGCTAACCGTACAGTTATATTTTGTATGCCTGGTTCTACAGGTGCATGCAAGACGGCTTGGAATAAGATCATTGCTGAGCAGTTGGATCGTCGGCATCGCCCTTGTAATTTTGTTGAGATGGTGTTGCAGCGCGGTTAGTGCTCTTGGCCGTTAGGTTGGCGTAATGCTTGCTTTGGAATAGGGTAAGCGGAATTAAGCCACTTACGTTAATTTTATACCGGAAACAGCGTGTTTCCGGGTATTTTCAAGTGTGAAGCCAGCTTATAATGCTGGCTTTTTTATGCGTGTTGTTTTGTGAAAGTAGATACGCACTTTTCTAGGGCATGTTATGGAATCGTTGTCTCCGCTGTTTGAGTCGTTTGTGTTGGTATTGCTGGCTGAGTTTGGTGATAAGAGCCAGTTAGTCACTATGACCTTAGCAGCCCGTTATAAGCATTGGCCGATTATTATCGGTTCGATTTCGGCGTTTGCTGTCTTAAATCTCCTGGCGGTTGTATTTGGTGCGACGGTTAGCCATTGGTTGCCAATGTGGCTTGTCGCTTTGATTGTGGCTGTGTTGTTTATCTATTTTGGTTTGCAGTCTTTGTTTTTTGAAGAGGACGAGGGTGATGATGCGGATCAGGTAAAAGTCGGTCGTCAGTTGATCCTTTCCGTTTTTATGCTGATTTTCTTTGCTGAGTTAGGGGATAAAACTCAACTGGCTGTGGCGGCTTTGGGTGGTTTGCAAAACCCTTGGTTGGTTTGGTTAGGTTCGACCTTGGCGTTGGGTGTTACGACAGTTCTTGGGGTAGAGGTTGGACGTAAGTTGTTGCAAAGAATGCCTTTAGTATGGATCCACCGAGGCAGCGGAGTGTTGTTTTTGGTGATGGGGTTAGTCGCTTTGTATCAAGCGTATGAGCAATTTGTCGCGTTGGCATAAAAAATAGCTCAGGTAGACTATTTACCTCCTATCGCGAATGTAAGTGATGAAAGTGGGTGGGCGATGATGAGGATGTTGAGTTGCTAAACGGTTTTTTGGTGTTATTAGTCTGCCAATTCTTAGGCGAATTAGCCGTTATGGCTTCCGGAGTTCCGGTGCCAGGGCCAGTGATTGGCATGTTGTTGCTGTTAGTCCTATTGGCTGTTTTAAAGCGGACACCGGCGGATATACGCCTTGTTTCTGAAGGTTTGTTGCGTTACCTAGCGTTTTTGTATGTGCCTGCGGGTGTGGGGCTGATGGTTCACGCGAAACTGCTGGCTGATTATTGGTTGCCGTTAACGATTGCGTTGATGGTCAGTACGTTTTTAGCCTTGTTCTTGACCGCTGCCGTATTTAAGTTGGCGGCTAAGCTGGATAAATCTCGTCATAAAGCGAAAGAGGAGAGTGCGTAATGGACTTTTGGGTTTATTTCGCTGCTAAGCCTTTGTTTTGGGTGATATTGACGACTAGTGTGTTTATCTTTGCGTGTTGGGTTAACCGGCGAGCGAATGGCAGTCCCTTATTGCATCCAGTGTTGGTGTCCATGTTTATCATCATTGTATTTTTGGTGTTCACAGGGACCAATTACAAGACCTATTTTGAAGGCGCTCAGTTCATCCATTTTTTGATTGGCCCGGCCACGGTCGCACTGGCTGTGCCTTTGTTTGATCACTTTAAGCGTATTCGCGAAATGTGGTTGTCGATATTTATTGCGTGTTTTACGGGTGCTTTAGTTGCCATGGTGTCGGTGTTGTTGGTGGCTATGATGTTTGGCCTGCCTGACGAGTTACTGCTGACGTTGGCTCCCAAGAGCGTTACAACTCCAATAGCGATCGGCATTGCGGAAAAAATTGGGGGTATTACCTCTATGGCCGCTGGTTTTGTATTAATTACCGGCGCGATGGGGTGTTTGATGGCGCCGTTTGTGTTTCGTGTATTGGGCATTAAAGATGATGCCGTAAAAGGTTTTGCGTTGGGTTTGGCTGCTCATGGTTTTGGTACGGCGAGCGCTTTTGAAATGAGTGCGCTGGCGGGTGCTTTTGCTGGTTTGGCTATGGGTATTACAGGCTTGATGACCGCATTTTTAGTTCCGGTTGTGGTTGCTGTGCTTGGGATTGGTTAGTTCGCTAACTTATCTTTTTAGCGCGTTTGCTTCTCATGTATATGCGCTGTAAAGTGCGCCACTGTTTTTGTCTTCGATTAAAAAGGTATGTCAGAGAATGACTCCATTAGAGCGTTATAAACAAGATCTGCAACGTGATGATTTTGCCTATGACCCCGCCCAAGAGTTAGCGATTACGCACTTGCAGCGCTTGTATGATGATCTGTTAGCCGCTGAGCGCGAGCAGCCTTCTTCGTTTATTGGCCGTTTGAGTGGTCGCTTTAAGAAAAAAGAAGTCGAGCCGGTTAAAGGGTTGTACTTTTGGGGTGGCGTTGGACGCGGTAAGACATACCTAATGGATGTGTTTTACGATAGCTTACCTTTTACTCGTAAAAACAGGACGCACTTTCATCGGTTTATGCAGCGTGTACACGCTGATTTGCGTGGGCTTGATGGGACTAAAAACCCGTTAGATGAGTTGGCGAAGCGTTATGCTCAAGAATGGCGCATTATTTGTTTTGATGAGTTTTTTGTCTCTGATATTACCGATGCCATGATCTTAGGTGGCTTGTTTGAAAAACTGTTTATGAACGGCGTTTCATTGGTGGCAACATCTAACATCGTGCCTGATGGTTTGTACAAAGACGGCTTGCAGCGCGCTCGTTTTTTGCCAGCCATTGCAATGTTGAATAAGCATACAGAAGTCGTGAATGTTGATGGTGGCGTGGATTACCGTTTACGTACGTTAGAACAGGCTGAGCTATTCCATTATCCGTTGGGCCCTGAAGCTGATGCGAGCTTAACTAAAAGCTTTGAGGCATTAGCACCGGATATCGCAAGTGCTGAAGTGGCTAAACCTATTGAGGTGAATGGCCGTTCAATCGTGTCACGCCGCAGTTGTGAAGATGTGATTTGGTTTGATTTTAAAGCACTTTGCGAGGGGCCGCGATCTCAGAATGATTACATCGAATTAGCAAAAGAATACCATGCTGTTTTGTTATCTAATGTGCCTCAGTTAGGGCGTTCGAATGATGATTCGGCACGTCGGTTTATTAATTTGGTGGATGAGTTTTATGACTGTGGCGTCAAATTGATAATCTCTGCTGAAGTGAGCATCGCTAAAATCTATACAGAAGGCCGTTTGTCGTTTGAGATAGCCAGAACGCAGAGCCGTTTGCTGGAAATGCAATCGCATGAATACCTGTCACGCGAGCACAAAGCATAGGCTAAAATTTAGTGGTTTTTTATAGCAAAGGACTCGCATTGGCGAGTCTTTTTGTCTATAATCCGCGCTCCTCAAATTGTTGAGGTTCGATTGTTGTGGTTTTTTCAGTAATGAATGGGCGACAACTAATAATTATAAGGTAAGTCGGCATGGCTTTATGAAAGCCTCGTTAAGACTTAATTTTTTATATAGGCGAACAATAGATGACTACTTTTGTTGCTAAACCAGCCGAAGTAAAACGCGACTGGTATGTAATTGATGCAGAGGGTAAAACTCTGGGTCGTATGGCTACTGAAATCGCACGCCGTTTACGCGGTAAGCATAAGCCAGAATACACTCCTCACGTAGATACAGGCGATTACATTGTTGTAATCAATGCTGAGAAAGTAAACGTGACGGGTAACAAGCGTAAAGATAAAATGTACTACCGTCACTCAGGCTACCCAGGTGGCTTGAAGCAGGCTAACTTTGAAATCATGATCAACAGCAAGCCAGCTGAAGTTATTGAGCTAGCGGTTAAAGGCATGCTTCCAAAGGGCCCTTTGGGTCGTGCTATGTACACTAAATTGAAAGTGTACGCAGGTAACGAACATCCACATGCGGCTCAGCAGCCTCAAGAATTGAAAATTTAAGGGGATAGTAGATTATGTCAACTACTCAGTATTACGGTACAGGTCGTCGCAAAACTTCTACTGCCCGTGTTTTCTTGCGTCCAGGTACAGGCACTATCACTGTTAATGATCGTACTCTTGATGTGTACTTTGGTCGTGAAACTGCTCGCATGATCGTTCGTCAGCCACTAGAACTGACTGAAACGTTAGAAAAATTTGATGTGTTTGCTACGGTTAAAGGCGGCGGTGGCTTCGGTCAAGCTGGTGCTATCCGTCACGGTATTACTCGTGCACTTATGGAATACGACGAAACGCTTCGTCCTTCACTGCGTAAAGCTGGTTTTGTTACCCGTGACGCTCGTGAAGTTGAACGTAAGAAAGTTGGTCTGCGTAAAGCACGTAAGAAACCACAATTCTCTAAGCGTTAATTGTCTGCCAGTTTACTGGCAAGCAATTCAGAAAAACGCCCGAAGCCTCACGGCTCGGGCGTTTTTTTATGTCTGCTATATAATCTTGTGCTATATCAATACTTAGTCTAAATGTAGGGGTAATTTATTAATTCACCTTGTATCATAGGGTTATATTCTTTACTATTTTCGCGATTTTAAAGAACCGAATTTTGTAGCTTTATACTTTTCGGCCGGTGATCTTTTTTATAAAAATAAAGGCGGGGCTGAATGTGGGGGAGAACTTGATGAGCAATGACGGCGTGAACAAGGGTCGGCGTCGCCTACTGATCGGTGCTACTTCTGCCGTTGGGGCAGTAGGTGCTGTGGGGGCTGCAGTACCGTTTGTAGCTTCTTGGAATCCGAGCGCTAAGGCTAAAGCGGCGGGTGCACCTGCGAAAGCAGACATCAGTAAGCTAGAGCCTGGGCAGCAAATGATCGTAGAATGGCGCGGAAAGCCAGTCTGGGTTGTTAAACGTGGCCAAGAAGCATTAAAAAATTTAGAAGCGCTGGATCCTAGTCGTTTAGCTGATCCGCTTTCAAGCGTACCGCAGCAGCCTGATTACATTCCTAAAAACGCTTACCGTGCAATACGCGATGACATTTCGGTGTTGGTGGGTATTTGTACGCACTTGGGTTGTTCTCCTACGTATCGTCCAGAAGTCGCGCCTGCTGACTTAGGTGCTGATTGGGTGGGCGGTTATTACTGTCCATGTCATGGGTCTCGTTTTGATTTGTCTGGTCGTGTGCTTAAAGGTTCCCCAGCGCCGACAAATCTTGTGATCCCTCCTTATACGTTTGAGGATGACGATATTCTCGTCGTCGGTATCGATCAGGAGGCTGTGTAATGGCTGGCTATCGCAATAAGGGTAAAGGCGGTTTCATGGGGTGGGTCGATGACCGTTTCCCAGCAACGGCTATGTGGGAAGATCATCTTTCCAAGTACTACGCGCCAAAAAACTTTAACTTTTGGTATTTCTTTGGCTCTTTAGCCATGCTCGTTTTGGTTAACCAGATTATTACTGGTATTTGGTTAACGATGAACTACAACCCTTCAGCAGAAGGGGCGTTTGCGTCTATTGAATACATCATGCGTGATGTCGACTACGGTTGGCTGTTGCGCTATATGCACTCTACGGGTGCGTCTGCGTTTTTCTGTGTTGTGTATCTGCATATGTTCCGTGGCATGCTTTATGGTTCGTACCGTAAGCCGCGTGAGTTGGTGTGGATCTTTGGTATGACAATCTACTTGGCGCTAATGGCTGAAGCCTTCATGGGTTATTTGTTGCCTTGGGGTCAGATGTCTTACTGGGGTGCGCAGGTTATTGTATCGCTATTCTCGGCGGTGCCATTTATTGGCCCTGATTTAGCTGAGTGGATTCGTGGTGACTACCTGATCTCTGGTGTTACGCTAACGCGTTTCTTTGCGCTGCATGTTATCGCTTTACCTATCGTGCTGTTAGCGTTGGTTGTTCTACACATCATTGCATTGCATGAAGTGGGTTCTAACAACCCAGATGGTATCGAAATTAAAGAGAACAAAGATGAAAATGGTGTGCCACGTGATGGTATCCCGTTCCATCCTTACTACACCGTGAAAGATATTGTGGGTGTTGTGGTCTTCTTGTTTGTCTTCTGTACCGTAATCTTCTTCTTCCCTGAAGGGGGTGGTTACTTTATTGAGGCGCCAAACTTTGAGCCAGCTAACCCGCTGAAAACGCCACCGCATATTGCGCCTGTTTGGTACTTCACGCCTTTCTATGCCATGTTGCGTGCTATTCCGCCAATTGCTGCTTCCCAGTTCCCTGGTGTGGTAGTGATGGGTGGTGCGATTGCTATCTTGTTTGTGTTGCCTTGGTTAGATCGCAGCCCTGTTAAGTCTATCCGTTACAAAGGCTGGATGAGTAAAGTGGCATTGGCTATCTTTGCTGTAAGCTTTGTGATCTTGGGTTACTTAGGTGTTGTTGCTTCTACACCGGGTCGTACGCTGGTTGCTCAGATCTGTACAGGTCTGTACTTCGCGTTCTTCTTCTTAATGCCTATTTACACGCGTTTGGAGAAAACTAAACCAGTTCCGGAAAGGGTGACAGGGTAATGAAAAAATTTGTAATCGCTTTCGTTATGTCGTTGTTCCCGGTTGTGGCTATGGCAGCTACAGAAGGGGTTAAATTAGATCACATTGAAATAGACCTAGAGAATCAGGCGTCGCTTCAGCGTGGTATGCAAACGTTTGTAAATAACTGCCTGGGTTGTCACTCTGCCCAGTACCAGCGTTATGAGCGTGCAGCGAATGATTTGGGTATGCCGAATGAGTTGGTTGAAGAGCATTTGTTGTTAGGTGACCAAAAAATAGGTGATCAAATGACTATTGCTATGCAAAAAGCTGATGCCGGCAAGTGGTTTGGTAACCCACCACCTGATTTAACGCTTGAAGCGCGTTTGCGTGGACCTGATTGGATTTATACGTATTTACGTAGCTTCTATAAAGATGAGTCTCGTCCTTGGGGTGTGAATAACGTTGTTTTTGCTGATGTAGGTATGCCAAACGTTTTGGAATACTTACAAGGTGAGCAAGTTAACCACTGTACACCTGAAGAACTGATGCATGCGGAGAAGAAAATTGACCCGCTAACCGGTCAAGAAATGGGTGGCTGCTTAACTATCAGCAAGGCGGGTCTACAAACGCCAGCTGAGTTTGACCGCACCATCTATGACTTGGTTAACTTTATGGCATACATTGGGGAGCCTTCAAAACTCGATTCTCATCGCATTGGTACTAAGGTGTTAATCTTCTTGTTCATATTCTTCTTTATCGCTTATGCGCTTAAGAAAGAATATTGGAGAGATGTACACTGATCTAATCGAAAAAATCTGTTAGAATGCTTCTTTCGCGCGGCCTGTTAAAGGCCGCGTTTGTTTATTTTTAGCGGTAAGTTATATGGGGATATATTGATGGGAGTTGTGGCGAAGCGTTCTTCCATGACCTTTTACTCTGATGGTAGTGATCACTACAGCCACCGCGTACGCATCGTGCTGGCCGAGAAAGGTGTTGCTGTTGATGTGATCGATTGTCATGTTGAAGATTTGCCAGAAGATCTGGCGGGTTTGAATCCATACAACAGCTTGCCAACGCTTTTGGATAGGGAATTGGTTCTTTATGAATCAAATGTGATGATGGAATACCTTGATGAGCGTTTTCCTCATCCGCCATTGTTACCAGTTTATCCGGTAGCGCGTGCTGAAAGCCGTTTGTTTATGTACCGAATCCAGCGTGATTGGTGTAAGCATGTTGATCTTTTGGTTTCGGGCAAAGGCAGTGAAGCTGAGTTAGAATCAGCACGTAAGGACTTGCGTGATAGCTTTGTTGCTATTTCGCCAATCTTTGGTGAAAAGCCGTTCTTTATGAGCGATGAGTTCACATTAGTCGATTGCTGTCTTGCGCCAATTTTGTGGCGTTTACCGTCTTTGGGTATTGAATTGCCTGAAGCGCAATGTAAGCATTTGCTTGCTTATATGGATCGTTTGTTCGAGCGTGAATCTTTCCGTGATAGCCTATCGGATGGTGAGCGCGAAATGCGCGACTAGTATTTGGTAATTTGCCTGTATTGTTAAAAAGGGATGCGTTGTCATCCTTTTTTTTTGGAATGTTGGGAGTGGTTAGGATATGAACCCGAGTCGTCCTTATCTTATTCGAGGCCTTCACGAGTGGCTTATTGATAATGATTTAACGCCGCATATTGCTGTAGACGCTTTTGTGAAGGGGGTAATGGTCCCTGAGCAATTTATCTCGGATGGACAAATTGTTTTAAATATCAGTCCGTCGGCGGTTGTTGGTCTGACTATTGATGATCATGCTGTCAGTTTCAGCGCGCGTTTTGGTGGTATGCCAATGAATGTCTATGTGCCAATGAGTGCTGTTTTAGCTATTTACGCGCGGGAAACTGGCGCGGGGATGGGGTTTGGTCAAGAGCCGGGTGCAGAGCTGTATGCGAGTGATGATTACGATCCTGAGCCGCCAGAACCAGAGCAGCCAAAAAAGGCAGCACGCCCATCGCTTAAGGTCGTGAAATAGTCGATATCGGCAGGGTAATGGTCGTGTAGTTAGAGTTGATAATATAAAAAAGCCACCAGGTTTAATTAGATCTGGTGGCTTTTTTTTGGGCTGCATCTAGAGAGGGTCTAGTTGTTAGCGCTTAGGGATGTATTCAAAGACTTTTACGATGCGTTGAACGCCTGGCACAGTGCGGATGATGCTAATCGCAAGATTTGCTTCTTGTTCGGTTACTAGCCCCATGAGGTAAACAGAGCTGTTTTCGGTAACGACTTTAATGCGGCCGCCATCGATGTTTTCTGTGGCCAGTAGTTGTAATTTGATGCGGCTGGTTAAGTAAGCATCGTTAGTGCGGACAATACCTGATGTCGGGCCTGCAATTTCAAGTTCGTTATGGATTTTACGGACCTTGCGAGTTTGCATGGCTATCTGCTCGGCTTCTGTTTTAGCCGCTTCGCTGGGTACTTGGCCTGTGAGTAATACGATGCCGTTGTAGCTTGTAACGCCGATATGGGCGCTATTTACGGCCTTTGAGCCTTTGTTGATGTTGACGAGCGTCTTGTTTTCGATCAGTTCGTCTTCGACGTAAGCCCCAAGTGTGCGCTTGCCGGAGTCTTCTTGGATGGGTTCTTCTCGTGTGGCGCTAATGAGTGAGGCGCAGCCTGATAGTGTGCCTATCAGGCATAGGGTAGAAATCAGTTTGATTGATGTTGTGTTCATGTAATCAGGCTCCAAATAACTGGTAATCAATTAGGTCGCATAAACAATGTAAAACCAAAAGGTGCGCACCGTAGATCATCGCATTGTCTTCTGATGGTACGCATATTTCGACCTCGTCGGGTCGTAAAAGTGCGGAGATGTTGCTGCTTTGTGAGCCGGTAATGGCAATCACGGACATGTCTCTATCATGGGCTGACTGGATCGCTTGGACTAGGCTGTTTGATTTGCCTTGGTTTGATATAACCAAGAGTACATCGCCCGGTTGTCCTATTGCGCGTATCTGTTTGGCGTAAACATCACTAAAGCTGCCTTCTTCCGCTATACCTGTCAGTGCGGCGCTATCGGTTCCAATCGTCAAGGCGGGTAGCCCTGGACGTTCGTGGCGAAAACGGTTGAGGAGGAGTGATGAGAAATGCTGCGCCAATGCAGCGGATCCGCCATTGCCTACACACAATACTTTTAGCTCACTGGCTAGGCTCGCCATAATGAGTTCGCTGGCGTGAGCTATTAACGGTGTGTATTGCTCAATGGTATGGGCATTTGTGTCCATTGAGTTGTGGAACAGATTAATAATGCGATCTTCAAGTTCCATTAACGCTTTCCGGAGTCAAAGTCTGAAGGCGTCTTTATACCATATTGGCTGACTGTCTTCAGGTGAGGATTCATAGGCTAATACGTCAAAACGGCAGTTGTAATTTTGAAAACTGGGATGAGTCATCAAAAAATGCTGAGCTGTTTTTATTAGCTTGTTTTGTTTATTGGGGGTGACTGATAGCGCAGCCCCTCCAAACTGTTTGCTTTTGCGATAGCGAACTTCGGCAAATACCAGCACGTTGCTTTCGAGTAAAATGAGATCTATTTCACCCATTTTACAAAAATAGTTACGCTTTACAGGGCGAAGGCCTTTCTTAATAAGCCAATGCCATGCCCTGTCTTCAACATCCTTGCCGATTGTGCGTTTGTCCATACGTTTACAATTATTCCATTAATACAGGGATGCCTTGTTTAAACACAGCCCATAGTAAATGTCGCATTACTTTATTGTTTGAGTTGACCGATAATTGCCCTGTTTCACCGTTGAGTTGCGCACCAGGAGTCATGCTCAGCTCCTGTAGATAAGGGTACAGGTTGTATGCGTCTGCTCCAAGTGCATATAAACGGCCATAGCGCGTTTGGGTGTTGTTTTTGGTGCTGGCAATAGATCGCTGTAAAGCCGATGGTGGAGATAGAATCCATGGGATATCACCAAACATAACGCCATTTAAATCGATATCGGCTTTGGGGTCAGGGGAGCCGCCATAGACCTGAGAGGTAGCATACACAGGGATGTTATTCGCAAAATAGAACTTCAGGAAGGGTTTGATAAGCCGAGCATCCTGAGGCCGGGCGGCTAATAAGATAACATCGGCATCATTACGGCGAACGTTGGCGAAGCTGTAGCTTTGTTTTTTGCGGCGTCGTGCTTCGTTAGCACGTAAGCGTCCGATATCTACCCGCAGCAGTTGCGGGATCTGTTGTGATAGTTTGCTGCTATCAAAAAGAAGCGAATCAGCAACGCTGCCACCTAATTCGGTAAAGGTGTTGGTGAATGCAGTATGGGCGCGACGACCCCAATCCGAATCGGGAGCAATAATTAAAGCACTGTATTTGCCGGCATTGATAGCTGTTGTGGCTGCATCCCGAGCTTCGTCTTCGGCGGATAGGCCAAATTGATAGAGGTTGAATGCACTGGTGTCTGCATAGTTAAGCGCTAAAAAAGGTAAAGGTAGCTCGTTGTAATTGGCGAGCGCGTTGACCTTGTCTTTATCTAGCGGGCCAATAATCATTTCTAGCCCTTGGTTTGTCACAGCGCTGAGAATTTCTTCGGCTGTATTCAATGGTGCGCTATCGATAAATACGATTTCGGGTGTAAAGCCGTTGGCTTGTGCGTTGGCTTGGGCTTTTAGTATGCCTTCGGTGATAGCACTGCCAGCGTTTTCTAGGGCGCCGGATTGCGGAAGCAGTATGCCGATACGCGCTACATTTTCAATATTAGCGCTGCCACCGGTAATGAGGTCCTGAGGCATAATTTGTGCCGCCGGGTGCGCTTGCCATACAGCCAACCAGTTGTCAATGTTGGTTTCTGATGTCCGAACATCAATCACTTGACGCGCTGATTGAGCCAGTTCTAGCCAGCCCTGCAAGATATAATCGTTGTTGGGCTGTTGTAGTTCTTGATATAGCTCTTGGTTATTTAGTTGCTGAAGCGCGGCCCATATTTGGTCGTGATAAGCCTGTAATTGGGCTTCATCGTGCACATAGCGAGTGCTTTCAATAAGGATCTTGGCTTCTTCTAGTGCCTGACCGTTGAGGTTAAAGGCGTCGGCATACAGTTGCTCGGATAATAAGACGTCTTCCTCGGGAAGGGTGCTCAAGCTTGGCATATAAGCAAGATAGCTTAATGCGCGTTCTGCATCATTGGCTTGTATGGCGCGTTGAGTTTGAAGGCTTAAGATATCGAAGCGCAATGCTGGCGGTAAAATGTCAGTATCAATGCCGTCCAACAAGCTCAGCGCGCGATCTTCTTCGCCTCGTGCGATGAGCTGCTTCGCTGCTTCAAGTTTGAGCTGGGCTGATTGAATAGGGGGAGCGCTATTGGCTTGATCAATCAGTGACTCAACCGGCATCTGCATGCCTGATTGTTGTGTATTGGTATTACCACTTCTGTCCACAACATCTGGGCTTTGCATAGGCGGCATAGCGCAGCCGGCAATTAATGCCGATAAAGCAACAGTTAGAGACAGGCGTTTCAAATTCATCATATACTCTAGCACCCTGATGATGGATGGATTGTTATGTTTGATGCAGTTTTATTTGTTGTGGCGACACCTATTGGTAACTTAGGTGATATGACGCCACGAGCGGTGGAGGTTCTGCAGTCCGTTGCTCTTATTGCGGCAGAGGACACTCGCCACAGCAGCCGTTTAATGGCGCACTTTAACATTAAAGCGCCCATGATTTCATTGCATGATCATAACGAACGGCAAAGACTGCAAACAATACTGGATAAATTGGCCGCTGGCGACTCTATCGCGTTGATTTCTGACGCTGGAACGCCATTAATTTCCGATCCGGGCTTTATTTTGGTCCGTGCTGTACGTGAAGCCGGTTTTAAAGTCGTTCCTGTGCCGGGAGCTTGTGCTGTTATCACGGCAATGTGTGCGTCTGGTGTGCCTACTGATAAGTTTGTTTTTGAGGGCTTTTTACCTGCTAAACGGGTGGGGCGTAAGCAAAAATTTGAAGCGTTAGTTGCGGAAGAGCGAACCGTTATTTTTTATGAATCTACTCATCGCATACTGGATTCATTGGCTGATATGCGCGATGTGTTGGGTGAAGATCGCTATGTGGTGGTGGCTCGTGAGCTGACTAAAACGTTTGAGACGATTCATGGCGATACGTTGGGTAATGTGATTGAGTGGATCACTGCTGATCATAATCAGCAAAAAGGTGAATTTGTTTTGTTGGTTCAAGGTGTGGAGCTTGAAAGTAGTGACGGACCCTCGCCCGAGGCGTTAAAAGTGCTAGATGTGCTTTTAGATGAGCTGCCGGTTAAACAGGCGTCTGCGCTGGCTGCAAAAATCACTGGTGAGAAGAAGAATGCGCTTTATCAGATTGCGCTTAATCGCAAGTAGTGTCTGGGAATAGTTTTTGATATGATGCGCGCCTGAGTTCGCCGGGCAGTCGCCGTTTAGCAGTAGCTAGAGGGAGGAAAGTCCGGGCTCCATAGGGCAAGGTGCCAGATAACGTCTGGGCGGCGCGAGCCGACGGCCAGTGCAGCAGAGAGTATACCGCCTAAGTATCTTCGGATACCGGTAAGGGTGAAAGGGTGCGGTAAGAGCGCACCGCGTGGGTGGCAACATTCCACGGCATGGTAAACCCCACCAGGAGCAAGACCAAATAGGGATCCATTAGGTGTGGCCCGCATCGGATCCGGGTAGGTCGCTTGAGATGTATAGCGATGTACATACTAGATGAATGACTGTCCTCGACAGAACCCGGCTTACAGGCGAACTCAGACTCTTCCCTTCTTTCCCTTTCTAATCTTTCTGCTTCTATTTGGCGTCATCTGTTGACTGTCTAGCTATGCTGCTTTATCTTTTTCCGACATATTGTCTGTATCTAGCCTAGGGAAAGGTGTGAATCCAATAGGTGCGTAATGCGTCATCTTTCCTTGCTCGTATTTTTATGTTTTCTTTTGGCTGGTTGCTCTTCTTCGGGGTTGCGTTCGTCAGTTGCTGACGAGCATTTGCCTATGTGTTTAGCGCCTCCTTTGCCTTTTCAATCGACAAGCCCTCAAATCTCGGCCCCTAAAAATACTATAATGGTACACCCTGGGTTGCTGCTTTTAGTTGATTGGGGTGGTCAGCGGGCTTTGGATGTGGGGCATTCATTGGTGGAGCAAGGTTATGCGGAGCGTATCTTAGAAGTACGCTCGCGAATGAAGGCGCCAATGCTTGAGCAGATGGTGAAAGACGGCGGCGGTGATTACGTGGGTATCCACTACAGTATGGGTGGCGCGCCCAAGGTGTTGAAAGCTGCCGTTGACGCAGCGGCACAGGTGTCGAGCGAGCATGGTGTTGACACGCAGTATTCAGCCATTATGGTTGATCCTTTCGCTTTGGGGCTGCTCGAAAAGCGAATCAATCCTGATAGCGCTCATTTAAAGCAGGTCTTTGTGATCTTGTCTAATCGTTATATGCCATTACGTCCTGATCCTTCTTTGTTATCTAGCCGGGTAATGCAGCACCCTAAGTTTCACTTTATTTTTGCTGAAGAGTACGGTGTGCGATGGAATCATTTTACTTTCTTAACGGATGTGAAAAATGATCAGCGTAGTACGCAGAACGCGCAGCGAGGTCGTGAAATCTTTGAGCAGGTGCTGCAGGGGGCTTTCGAAGGTCTGCCATCAGATGTGATCGCTAGTAATTTACAGCATTTACGATTGCGCTATGCGCGGCAAGATGGTCGATCCTTTATTCCTGGTTTGTGCCGTTTGGATAGCTAGCCTGCGCGCTTTTTGATCTGTCGTTTTATTCAATCAGCATCCCAGCATTGTCTTGGATGTCATTTCTCTTTTTATCCCTAAGTCTTTGTTTTATATAAAGCCGATTGTTTTCTTTCGTTTTTCTGCTCTTGCTTAGATCAATTTTGCTAATACACCCTTTAGTTAGTGAGTGAATACCTCTGTCTCAAACTTGCAAAGGGGGTGGTTAGTTCCTATAGTGTGCGGTAGTGGGTAAATGTGGGTAAAAGTGGCGCTTTGTGAGTTGAGGTGTTGCTCAAGTGGAGAAATACAGACGGTGTTTCGCGGGGTTAATCAAGTCAATTTAGATGCCAAAGGGCGTCTTGCCATACCGGCGCGCTACCGAGATCAAATCTCGGTGCAGTGTTCTGGGCATATGGTGTTGACGATTGATACTGAGGAACGATGCCTGTTGTTGTACCCCATTGATGACTGGGAAGAGATTCAAGAAAAAGTGAATGCACTCCCAAGTTTTAACCCTGCCGCGCGACGTTTGCAGCGTTTGTTGATCGGTCATGCGACTGATCTGGATATGGATGGTAATGGTCGATTGTTGATCCCATCGCTGCTGAGAGAGTACGCGGGCTTGGATAAAAAAGTCATTTTGCTAGGACAAGGCCGTAAATTTGAGTTGTGGGATGAGGCGGCGTGGAATGAAACGCGTGAAGAATATCTCCAAATTGATGATGCCAGCGGCAATTTTGACGGTTTACAAGATTTATCCCTTTGATAGATGCATGCCCGTTTCGGGGTGCCAAAACAGGACAAGCGAGTGAGTAACGAGAACGGCGAAACCTTTCAGCACATAACCGTCATGCTAAATGAGGCGGTGCAGGCTCTGGTGCAAAATCCAGATGGCTTTTATGTGGATGGTACCTTTGGTCGTGGTGGTCACTCGGCTCTTGTGTTGGAGCAGCTATCAGATAAAGGTCGCTTAATGGCGATTGATAAAGATTTAGAAGCAATAGCGCATGCCGGTAAGCGGTTTGCGGATGAACCACGTTTTGATATTGCTCATGGGTCGTTTGCGCAATTAGGGGAATTTGTTTCAGAGCGCGGTTTTTTTGAGAAAGTTGACGGCGTTCTTTTGGACTTAGGTGTTAGCTCACCGCAGTTAGATGATCCTATGCGAGGATTTAGCTTTCAGCATGACGGCCCTCTAGATATGCGTATGGACACAACGCAAGGCGAAAGTGCCGCGCAATGGTTAAGTCATGCCAGCGAGGCCGAAATAGCAGATGTTATTTTCACCTACGGAGAAGATAAGTTTGGTCGTCGTATGGCGAAAGCTATTGTTAAAGAACGCGAAATAGCTCCAATCGAAACGACGGCTCGCTTAGCTAAAATCATTTCCGAGGCTAACCCTTCCTGGGAAAAAGGTAAGCACCCTGCTACTCGCGCCTTTCAAGCTATTCGTATTCATGTCAACCGTGAGTTAGAGGATTTAGAGCGCTGTTTAGATAGCGCGTTAGATTCTTTAAAAGTGGGTGGGCGATTGGTCATTATTAGTTTTCATTCACTAGAAGATCGCATAGTTAAGCGCTTTATTCGCAAATATGTAAAGGGTGATGAGCACCTGCCGCGGGGAATTCCTTTTACACAAGATATGCTGGATCAGCGTCTTAAAGCTGAAGGAAAAATGTCTAAAGCGTCAACAGCGGAAGTTGAAGAAAACCCTCGTTCACGCAGTGCCGTGATGCGTGTGGCCACTAAATTAAAGTAAGGGAATTGTAAAAGTCGTGTGGTTTAAGCGAAAACAAAAGCAGCCTGATGCAGCGCCTGCTCCCCAAAAGGCGGCCAAGCTGAAAAAAGAAAAAGCAAAGGCGCCAGAAATGACTCGTTTAATGACGGGTGAAGAGCTTGCGCGTCCAATTTGTATTTCTGTAGTGCTTGTTATTGCTATTACTGCCAGTGCTTTGAGTGTGATTTATTCGGCTTTTGAATACCGAGATTTATTTAATCGTCAGCAGGTTTTGGTTACTCAGTGGGATGAGTTTCAAGTGGAGTGGGGGCAATTGTTGCTAGAGGAAAGTGCATTAGGTGCTAATAACCGTGTTGAGCGGGTTGCGTCTAAACAGCTAGCTATGATGTCGCCTGAAACTAATATGATAGAGATTGTGCAATATGAGCGATAGTAACCAAGATCGTATCGTACAGTCAGCGGGCCGCAGCTGGCGGCTTATTCTTATCTTCGTTTTGTTGTTAGTTGTAGCGGCTGGCATTGTTTCGAAGCTCGTTTCGCTTTACACGCTTGACCAGGCATTTTTACAACGTCAAGGGGATGCGCGCTCATTACGTACAACGCTTACACCTGCGCACCGTGGTCTAATCACGGATCGCAATGGCGAGCCGCTAGCGGTAAGTGCTCCTGTTGCTACTATTTGGGCCAATCCATCGCGTACGGATCGCTTCGCTCCCGAGCTGGATCGTTTGGCTGTTTTGTTGGGTGTGAAGCGTCAAGAGTTAGTGTCTCGTCTAGAGAACCATCAAACCAAGCAATTCATTTACCTTAAACGTCAAGTCACTCCTGAATTAGCGGAACAAATCGATCAGCTCAATATTGGTGGTATTCATGTTGATCGTGAGTATAAACGCTATTACCCAGCGGGCGAGGTAACTACGCATTTAGTGGGCTTTACGGGCATTGATGGCAGTGGCCAAGAAGGGATGGAACTAGCCTACGAGCGAGCATTAACAGGCCATCCAGGCAAAAAGTTAGTCATGCAAGATCGCTTGGGCCGCACTATTAAGCATATTAAATCTTTGGATGAAGCTAAGCCGGGGCGTGATGTTCAATTAAGCATCGATTTGCACCTGCAATACATGGCTTATCGAGAGCTAAAAGCGGTGGTGCAATCGCATCATGCTGATTCTGCATCGGCCGTGGTGTTGGATGCGCGTACGGGCGAAGTATTGGCGATGGTTAATCAGCCTTCGTACAACCCAAATGATCGTTCGCATCTTGACCCTAAAGGGTTGCGAAACCGTGCCGTAACCGATCTGTTTGAACCCGGTTCTACGGTTAAGCCGTTGACTATCGCCGCAGCGCTAATGTCTGGCCAGTATACGGTTGACAGTGTTGTTGATACGACGCCAGGTTATATCCGCGTTAAAGGGCGGACTATTCGTGATCACCGGGATTACGGAAAGCTGGATTTAACAGGGATTATTACAAAATCTAGCAACGTGGGTATTACGAAGCTTGCGCTGAGTATGCATGCGGATGCGGTACGTAATTTATATGAAAATGTAGGGCTTGGGCAGGCAACCGGAAGCGGGTTCCCTGGCGAACGAGCTGGTAGTTTGCCTTATTACCCTGAAAAACGTGTTGTTGAACGTGCCACTATGTCTTATGGGTACGGTCTGTCAGTTACGCCGTTACAGCTTGCTCAGTCTTATATTCCGTTAGCGAATGATGGTGTCGCACTTCCGGTTAGCTTATTGAAGTTAGATGAGCCTGCTACGGGTAAACGTGTTATGCCGGCTGACGTAGCGCATTCTGTTCTCGAAATGATGGAAACCGTGATTAGTCCTATAGGTACAGGGCGTCGAGCGGCTGTTTATGGTTATCGTGTGGCCGGGAAAACTGGAACGGTTCATAAAGCGATGAACGGTGGCTATTCAGGTGATCAGTATATTTCGGTTTTTTCAGGCGTAGTGCCTATTTCGGATCCTCGCTTAGTTATTGCAGTGATGGTGAATAATCCCAGAGGTCAAGAATATTATGGCGGTGAGGTAGCCGCGCCGGTTTTCTCTCGGGTGGCAGGCAATGCTTTGCGTATGTTGAATGTGGCTCCTGATCAGTGGCCTGAAAAACCGAGTACGACGGTGGTGATGAAATGACGACATTAACACCTCGCTCACTAACAGAACTTGGTATTGCCGCCCCAGATAATGGTGCGGCATCTTGCCTTGTAAAGGGAGTGTGTGTTGATAGCCGTCAAGTCAGAGAGGGCGACTTGTTCATCGCGCGCGACGGGGTTTCCCATCGTGGTGCTGATTTTATAGAGCAAGCTGCCCAGCAAGGTGCCGTAGCGGCTTTGCTTGATAGTGCATCGTCTTCTGGTCTGGATGTCAGTGCTTTTTCAATTCCAGTTGTTGTGGTTGAAAACTTGCAGCAACGTGCGGGTGAAATAATCAGTACGTGGTTTGGAAACCCTAGCCAGCAGTTGCGCGTTATTGGTATTACGGGAACAAACGGTAAAACATCATGCGCCCATTATTTGGCGCAGGCGTTAACTCATTTAGGTCAGAAAACAGCTCTGATTGGTACGGTTGGCAATGGATTTGTAGGCCAGTTGTCGCCAGCAACACATACCACACCAGATGTGGTTAAAGTGCATGAGCTATTGGCGGGTTATGTCGCTCAAGGGGCTAATGCTGTTGTTATGGAGGTGAGCTCACATGCGTTGGATCAAGGGCGCATTGCTGGAGTTGAGTTTGCTGTAGCCGCGTTTACAAACTTGAGCCGTGATCATTTGGATTATCACAAAACGATGGTCGCATATGGCGAAGCTAAAGCGCGATTGTTTACTGACTATTCGGTTAAGCAGCGTGTTGTTAATCTGGATGATGCGTTTGGTCAGCAGTTATATCAGCGCCTAAAAGATCAGGGTATAGATTGCTGCGGCTATAGTGCGATAGGCAATAACAAAGCGGATGTATTGCCTGGTGTTAGTGAGCTCTCATCAGCCGGTATACGTTTAAGCGTGGATGTCTCTTACCCTGCTTTGGATACTATTTCGTTTTCTTCTTCTGTTGTGGGTGGCTTCAATGTCGCCAACCTTTTACTAACCGTTGCCGTTTTATGTCGCCTTGATTGGAAGGGGGAGGCGATTGCAACGGTTATGTCTTGTGTCACAGCGGTGCCGGGGCGAATGGAGTCTTATATTGCTTCGCGCGGTACTGTTGTGGTGGTGGATTATGCTCATACACCGGATGCTTTGGAAAAGGCTTTGGCGGCTTGTCGTGAGCATTGCTCCGGTAAGTTATGGGTTGTGTTTGGTTGCGGTGGTGATCGCGATACTGGTAAGCGGGCTGAAATGGCGACTATTGCAGAGTTACATGCTGATCAACTCGTCATTACAAGCGATAACCCGCGAACTGAAGACCCACTGACTATTATCAGCATGATCGTCGATGGTCTAAGTTCGCCCGGCGCAGCGGTAGTTTTTGAAGACCGTAGAGCGGCGATTGAGTATGCATATGCCCATGCGAATGATGACGATTGGGTGCTAGTCGCTGGTAAAGGTCACGAAGATTACCAAGAAGTGATGGGCAAGAAGCTTGCGTTTAGTGACCGCGAGTTAGCGAAACAGTTAGTAGAGGAATCGCAATTATGATGAAGCCTGAGTTTTCGCTAAATGAACTGTTAGCGCCTCTTGATGCGCGCTTAGCTCCTTGCGAGCGCGACATAAATTGTATTACGGGTGTTACAACCGATACACGCGCTGTGAAATCTGGAGATTTATTCATTGCCTTAAAAGGTGAGCGTTTCGATGCGCACGACTTTGTTGAGCAGGCTATCGATGCTGGTGCTTCTGCTTTACTGGTAGAACGAGAACTGCCCGTTGATGTGCCTCAGCTTATTGTAAGCGACACGCGTATCGCTTTAGGGAAGCTAGCTGAATATAATCGCTCGTTTTTTACAGGATTGCTCTTCGCTATTACCGGTAGCAGTGGAAAAACAACGGTAAAAGAGATGTTGGCAACCGTATTGGCTAATTGTGGTAATACGCTCGCTACCTTGGGAAACCTGAATAACGATATTGGTGTGCCATTAACTTTGCTTAGACTGTCGCCTGAGCATGAGTATGCTGTGATCGAAATGGGTGCCAGTGGTGCCGGTGAAATAGCTTATTCAGTTGCATTAGCCCACCCGCATATTGCCATTGTTAATAATGCAATGGCAGCGCACTTGGAAGGGTTTGGCTCTTTACAAGGGGTTATCGACGCTAAAGGTGAGATCTATGATGGGCTATCTTCGGTGGGTACGGCGGTTGTCAATCTGGATGATGCGGCGGCCAAGCAGTGGCTTGCACGTATTGGCGATAAACCTCGGATTAGTTTTAGTGTAAAGCATGAAAAAGCTGATTTGTATGTGCGCCATGTAAGCCGTCAGCTTAATGGCTGTTTCGCGTTTGATATTGTGCATGGTGCAGCGAGCGCTACGGTTACTTTGCAGGTATTAGGTGCGCATAATATTGCCAATGCAGCGGCGGTCTCTGCGCTAATGTTAGCTGCTGGTTTTTCGCTAGATGTGGTTGCCGATGGCTTGTCACGTTTCAAGGCGGTTAAGGGACGATTGTGTACAGTGGCGGGTTTGGCAGGGGCGTTAGTGATTGATGACACCTATAACGCTAATCAAGGCTCTGTTATGGCGGCTATTGATACCTTGGCAGAGCTACCGGGTGAACGCATGCTTATTTTAGGGGATTTGGGTGAGCTCGGTGTTGATGCCGAATCTATCCATTACGCATTAGGCCAATACGCGGCTGAACAGAAAATAGATCGATTTTTCGCGGTAGGGGATTTGTGTAAAGAGGCGGTACAGGGGTATCAAACGTCGGGAGGTGAGCTTGTGGCTCACTTCGCGGATAAGGACAGTTTACTGAAAGCTATGGAGCCTTTGTTGCATAGTGATCTTAAAATATTAGTTAAAGGCTCCCGAAGTGCAGGAATGGAGTCAGTCGTTGCGGGTTTGACCGTTGGAGATAAATAGATGTTACTGATTTTGGCCGATTACCTGTCGCAGTATTTTTCAGCGGTTTCGGTTTTTCAATACTTAACCTTGCGCGGCATCATGGGCGTGTTAACCGCCTTGGGCATGTCATTGTTTATCGGGCCTCGCTTAATTGATTTTCTTAAGACGAAGCAGATTGGGCAGTCGGTACGTGATGACGGGCCTCAATCTCACCTGAGTAAAGCTGGCACGCCTACGATGGGTGGTGCGTTGATTCTGTTGTCAATCGGTGTGAGTACCTTGTTGTGGGCAGATTTGAATAACCGCTACGTATGGGTTGTTCTCATCGTGACCTTTATTTTTGGTGCTGTTGGCTGGGTAGATGATTGGCGCAAAGTGGTTGAGAAAAACTCGCGTGGTTTACCGGCCCGTTGGAAATATTTTTGGCAATCTGTTGGTGGTTTAGGGGCAGCGTTGTTTTTGTACTTTACGGCACAAAGCCCTGCAGAAACACAATTGATCGTACCTATATTCAAAGATGTGGCTTTGGATATGGGTATCTTCTTTGTGGTGTTCACCTACTTCGTGATAGTGGGTACTTCCAATGCTGTGAATTTGACGGACGGTTTGGATGGTTTAGCCATCATGCCAACTGTGATGGTGGCTGGGGCGTTAGCTATATTCGCGTACTTGAGCGGTAATATTCGCTTTGCTGACTATCTGTTGATCCCTTATATCCAAGGGTCGGGTGAGCTTATTATTTTTTGCGGCGCTATTGTGGGAGCCGGTTTAGGCTTCTTGTGGTTTAACACTTACCCTGCTCAAGTATTCATGGGAGACGTTGGTGCTCTTGCTCTTGGGGCGGCGCTAGGTACGGTGGCCGTGATTGTTCGCCAAGAGTTGGTGCTTGTTATTATGGGTGGTGTGTTTGTCATGGAAACCGTGTCCGTTATTTTGCAGGTAGCGTCTTATAAGCTCACGGGACGTCGTATTTTCCGAATGGCACCTATTCATCATCATTTTGAGTTAAAAGGCTGGCCAGAGCCTCGTGTAATTGTGCGCTTTTGGATTATCACTGTGGTTTTGGTCTTGGTCGGTTTGGCCACGCTCAAGATTCGATAACGGGAAACGAATATGTCGTTAATAGCATCTGATCAGCTCACCATTGTTATCGGTTTAGGTAAAACCGGGCTGTCTTGTGCGCGTTATTTACAACGTAAGGGCATTCGTTTTGCGATCGCTGATACTCGTGAAAACCCGCCGTTAATAGATCTTGTCCGTGAAGAGTTTGCTGACGTTGATATTCGTTTAGGCGCATTGGATGCCGCTTTCTTATCTTCGGCTTCTGAAATCGTGTTAAGTCCGGGCGTGGCACAAAGTACGCCGGCTATCGTGGCTGCAATCGAAAATGGCGTGCAGTTGATAGGCGATATCGATTTGTTTTGCCGGGAAGTAAACGCGCCAATTATAGCAATCACAGGATCTAACGCTAAAAGTACAGTAACGACATTGGTTGGCGCTATGGCCGAAACGGCCGGCCTATCAGTGGGCGTAGGAGGTAACCTGGGTACTCCGGTGCTAGAGATGCTTTCTGAAGGGGAAAAGCAACTGTATGTACTGGAGCTATCCAGCTTTCAATTAGAAACGACTCATGATTTGCGGGCAGAAGTTGCCACAGTGCTCAATGTCAGCCCGGATCACATGGATCGTTATCCTGATATGCAATCGTATTACCGCGCTAAGCACCGCGTTTATCGGGGCTGTAAATTTGCCGTTGAAAATAAAGATGATCCACTTACTCATCCTTTATTGCCCATGGGGATGAAGCCGTGGGGCTTTAGATTAGGCGCGCCCGATTTTCGTGTGTTTGGTTTACGCGAAGAGGCGGGCATTGAGTATCTAGCCCTAGCGCAAGATAACTTAATGCCTGTATCTGATATTCGCATGCCGGGTCGCCATAATGTGGCTAATGCACTGGCGGCTCTTGCTTTAGGGCATCTTGTGCATATTCCAATGGATGCCATGTTAGCAACACTACGTACCTTTGGTGGGCTTGAGCATCGTTGCCAGTGGGTTGCTGAAAAAGCGGGGCTGACTTTTTACAACGATTCCAAAGGCACGAATGTAGGCGCTACAGTTGCTGCACTAGAAGGCTTAGGGCCTGATTTAGCCGAAGGTCAGCGTATTGTTCTTATTGCTGGGGGCGATGGAAAGGGGGCTGCCTTTAATGATTTGTTGGCTCCCGTTACCCGTTATGTGCGCCATCTTGTTTTAATTGGCCAAGATGCCTCTGCTATCCAATCAACCTTATCGGATTGCCCTAGTGATATCACTAATACATTAGAGCAAGCCGTTGAATTGGCCGTTTCCAAAGCACAAGAGGGGGATCTAGTTTTGTTGTCCCCTGCGTGTGCCAGCATCGATATGTTTAAGAACTATGTAGAACGTGGCAATGTGTTTGTTGCCGCTGTGGAGGCTTTGTGAATAGCCAGGTAAAGCAAACGCCACCGTTACCTAATGCTTCTATGCAAAGTATACCGCGCTGGTTTTCTTTGCCGGGCGATGCTGTTATGCCGTTTGATCCGTGGTTGTTAGCAACGGCAGTCGCTTTAGTGTTGACGGGCTTTGTCATGATTACTTCGGCTTCGATGGATGTGGCGGCGCAAAAGTTTGGTGGAGCATTTTTCTTTTCGCAGCGTCATGGCATCTTTATTTTGCTATCCATTATTGGTGCGGTAATCACCTATAAAATACCGTTATCTTTGTGGCAGCGTTCGGGGCCTTATCTGCTATTGGCTGGCTTTTTACTGCTGGTGGTTGTGCTTATTCCTGGTATTGGCCGCGAAGTTAATGGTAGCCGTCGATGGATTAGTGCTGGCCCGCTGAACTTGCAGGCGTCTGAAATTGCTAAATTTTGCATGGTCATCTATCTCGGTGGTTATCTTGTACGCCGTTTAGCTGAGGTCCGAACCAGTTGGAAAGGTGTTGTAAAGCCGGGTTTGCCACTGGCTTTCTTTGTGTCATTGCTATTGCTTGAGCCCGACTATGGCGCAGCGGTTGTTTTGATGGGCTGCGTGATGGGAATGATTTTTTTAAGTGGCATGAAGTTTGGCCAATTCATTCTCATTTTAGTGAGTGCCGTGGGCTTTGTTGGTCTGATGGGGGTAATTCAGCCTTACCGCATGGCTCGATTAAAGTCCTTTCAGGATCCGTGGGCAGATCCATTTGGCGCTGGCTACCAATTATCACAAGCTCAAATCGCTTTTGGGCGTGGCGATTGGTTTGGTGAAGGCTTAGGTAATAGTGTGCAAAAGCTCTTTTACTTGCCAGAAGCACACACAGACTTTGTTTATTCGGTATTAGCGGAGGAACTTGGCTTTATAGGTGCCATAGCCGTGGTAATTCTGTATGCCATTCTCATTACACGCATTTTCCTTATTGGGCGACAAGCTGAAAAGCAACGCCAGTTTTTTATGGGCTATGTAGCTTATGGATTTGGCTTTATTTTGGCGGGTCAAGCGTTGATCAATATTGGTGTTAATGTGGGCGCATTGCCGACTAAAGGTTTGACTCTGCCCTTGCTAAGTTATGGTGGTAGTAGCTTGTTAGTATGTACGGCTATGATTGCCTTAGTCTTGCGCATAGACGTGGAGTTAAAGCGCATGCGCTTTGCCGAAGGAGCCTTTGATAAAACGACAGTTTTGGCGGTAAAAAGCCCTCAAAAAAAGGTGAAACCTGCTAACACCGTAGATCAGGATAAGGAGGCTCCACGTAATTCAGGGCCTGCTAAAAAAGACTTTGCCGAAGGAAGTTTCTCATGAGCCAAACCAAAACAGCACTCATTATGGCCGGAGGAACGGGTGGGCATGTTTTTCCTGCTCTAGCGACGGCTGACTGTTTGCGCGCTCAGGGTGTTGCCGTTCATTGGATGGGGACTCAGCGAGGTATTGAATCCCGTGTTGTCCCTAATGCTGATATTCCATTGCATACCATCGACGTACAGGGCGTTCGTGGCAAAGGCCGTCTCAGTATTTTACTTGCTCCGTTTAGGCTCATTAAAGCGGTGGCGCAGGCTTATCATGTTGTAAAAAAGGTGAAGCCTAATGTGGTGTTGGGTATGGGAGGCTTCGCGTCTGGGCCTGGCGCTGTAGCGGCGAAGCTATTGGGTATTCCTTTAGTGATCCATGAGCAGAATGCAACGGCGGGTATGACAAATAAAATATCGGCCAAAATAGCAAATCGTGTGTTAGAGGCTTTTTCTGGTGCTTTTGGGCAGCGGGCTAATGTAGAGCAGACCGGTAATCCTGTTCGTGGTGATATCCTGAGTTTAGCTCCCCCACAAGAGCGTTTTGATAAGCGCACTGGGCCGATCCGGTTGTTGGTTGTTGGTGGCAGTTTAGGGGCAAAAGCAATCAATGAAATCATCCCGGCGGCCCTAGCGGCCATACCCGCGGAGTCGCGCCCTGATGTATGGCACCAAACCGGTAAACAGCATATTGATGCCACACGTGCGTTATATCAAGAACACGGTTTAGAAGGGCGAGTCGATGCGTTTATCGAGCGCATGGATGAAGCTTACGGGTGGGCAGATATTGTGATTTGCCGATCAGGAGCACTGACAGTGAGCGAGTTGGCGATTGCCGGGGTGCCTTCGTTGCTAGTGCCTTTTCCATTTGCTGTTGATGATCACCAAACGGCGAATGCACAGTATTTAGAGTCAGTTGGCGCAGCCACCATAATCCAACAACGAGACTTAACAGTCGACGATATTATAAAACGGTTAACTGAGAATACAGGCAGAGATTGCTTGTTAGATATGGCTAAAAAAGCGCGTGCAGTGGGTAAGCCTGCGGCGAGTCAGCGTGTTGCTGATATATGTCTGGAGATGATGAAATGAGTAGTAAAGACCGCGCACCTACGGTGTACGAAGTTCCTGAAATGCGCCGAATCCGCACTATCCATTTCGTGGGTATAGGCGGTGTGGGCATGTGCGGGATAGCTGAAGTTTTATGTAACCAAGGCTATCAAATACTTGGCTCAGATATACGCGCATCAGCAACTACGGACCGCCTTGTTGAAATGGGAGCCACTATTCATATTGGGCATGCAGAATCGAATATCGACGGCGCTGATGTAGTGGTTATCTCCAGTGCGGTTAATGATGAAAACCCAGAGGTAAAAGCAGCACGTGAGCAGCGTATCCCAGTTGTACGTCGGGCGGAAATGTTAGCCGAGTTGATGCGCTATCGTCATGGGGTGGCTGTTGCCGGCACTCATGGTAAAACCACGACAACGAGTTTGTTGGCTTCGGTTTTTGCAGAAGGTGATCGCGATCCGACTTTTGTAATTGGTGGTCGCTTAAACAGTGCCGGAACAAATGCTCGCATGGGAGCTAGCCGCTATCTGATCGCAGAGGCGGATGAAAGCGATGCTTCTTTCTTGCACTTGCAGCCAATGGTATCGATTGTGACGAATATCGATGCAGATCACATGGATACTTATGGCGGCGATTTTAATGTTTTAAAACGTACTTTCATCGAATTTTTGCATAATTTGCCATTTTACGGCTTGGCAGTTCTGTGTACTGATGATCCGGTGGTGTGTGAAATTCTGCCTGATATTAGCCGTCCTATTTTAACCTATGGGTTGAACGAAGCGGCGGACTATCGTGCCGTCGATATTCATCAAAACGGAATGCATACTCATTTTACGGCTAAGCGTCCCGATGGTAAGCCAGACTTGGCGATTACGGTCAATATGCCAGGTGTTCACAATGTGCTAAATGCCTTGGCGACTATTGCCGTTGCAACCGATGAAGGTATTGACGATACGGCTATTTGTGTGGCGCTGGAAAAATTTGCTGGTGTGGGTCGACGTTTCCAAGTGTTGGGTGATATCCCAGTGAACGGAGGCGCCGCGATGCTGGTGGATGACTATGGGCATCACCCTCGTGAAGTAGAAGCGGTTATCAAAGCGGTTAAGGCGGGTTGGCCTGACAAACGTCTAGTTATGATCTACCAACCGCACCGTTATACCCGAACGCGCGATCTGTATGAAGACTTTGTAAAAGTGTTATCCGAAGTAGATACCTTGTTGTTAATGGAGGTATACGCGGCTGGTGAGGAGCCAATTGCTGGGGCTGATAGTAAGAGTTTATGCCGCAGTATTCGTCAGCGCGGCAATCTTGATCCTGTGTATGTTAAAACGCCAGAGGAAGTGCCTAGCGTTATCAGTAATTTGTTACAACCAGGTGATATCTTGCTGACGCAAGGGGCAGGTAACATTACTGCGTTGGCCCACCAGTTAGCGGACATAGATTTAACAGGAGATAAGCCATGAGCTATCGAGTCTCTGAGGAACAAGCCCTAGCACTCGGTCGAGTAGCCGTCGTATATGGAGGTAATTCGGCAGAGCGTCCTGTGTCTTTAAAAAGTGGTGAAGCTGTTTTGCAAGCATTACTGCGTGCGGGTGTTGACGCATTTGGTATTGATCTTTTTGGCCCTGATGGGGCGCTTAACCCTATCGCACAACTCAGTGAACACAAGATTGATCGTGTGTTTTTGATTTTGCATGGTCGCGGTGGTGAAGATGGTACTTTGCAAGGCCTGCTAGAGATGATGAATTTACCATACACCGGTAGTGGCGTGTCAGCTTCGGCCATAGGGATGGATAAGTTACGCAGTAAGCAATTGTTTGTTGGCGCTAATTTACCGACACCGCCGTTCGTTGTTCTGGAAACAGATGACGATTTAAAACGTTGTGAAGTGGAACTAGATTATCCAATGATGATCAAACCCGCTCATGAGGGTTCTAGCATAGGTATGCACAAAGTGCGTAATCGTGCAGAGCTCACAGCAGCATGGGAAGATGCTTGCCAGTATGACAGTTGTGTCATTGCAGAACAGTGGATAACAGGCTCAGAATTTACCGTTGCTGTTCTTAACAATAAAGCATTACCCGCCATTCGTTTAGAAACGCCGCATGATTTCTACGACTTTGATGCGAAGTACCAAGCGAACGATACGCGTTACATGTTTGATAATGAATTAAGTGCTGAACAACAAGAAGATCTGCACACGTTGTCAGAAAAAGCCTTTAAAGCGCTAGGCTGCAAAGATTGGGCGCGGGTTGACGTCATGCAAGATGCGGCGGGCCAGTTTTATCTGCTAGAGGTGAATACTGCACCGGGTATGACGGATCATAGTTTGGTCCCAATGGCGGCTAAAGAAGCCGGAATTAGCTTCGAGCAATTGGTTGTTGAAATTGTGAGTGAGGCGTAAGGGATGTCAACTGGCTTACAAAAGCTCAAAGTCTTCGATCAGAAAGATCTGCCTAAAGCGCAGGTGGCTGACGAAGAGATGGTTGCGGCTTCTGAGCCAGATTGGTATTGGCGCCCTATTATTATTTTAACGGCGGCATTTGTTTTTTGTGCGGCAATGGCCTCTGGGTATCAGCGATTTATTGGTTGGCTAGACCAGCCTGTGTCGGAGGTTCGGGTACTGGGAGATACTAAGTATCTCAATAAAACGGAAGTCGCCACTAAGTTGGCTGCTGGGATCAATGCGCCATTGATTCATTTAGATATCAGCCAACTTCGCGAAAAATTATTGGAAGAGCCTTGGGTACATGCGGCTCAGGTTCGTCGGGAATGGCCTCCTGCTATCGAGGTCGTTATTGATGAGCAAATTCCTGTTGCCCGTTGGGGAGATAAGGGATTGTTGAACCATCAAGGAGACATTTTCTGGCCCGAGAAAGGCGGCGAATATAAGGATTTACCCGTCCTAAAAGGACCAGCAACAGAAACACAGTATTTGATGGAGCAATATCACAATTTGAGTGTGTTGTTTCAGGAAGCCGATGTACGCATGGTTGGGTTAACCATGGAAGCGCGAGGTGCTTGGACGCTGGAATTAAATAACGGTATTGAAGTTATTGTTGGGCGTGAACATCTACGTGATCGTCTTAAGCGCTTTTTACAAATTTACGATCAGCAATTAGCCGCGAGAGCAGCTGATATAGAACGAGTTGATATTCGATACACCAATGGTGCAGCGGTTACATGGCGCACACAGGACGATAAGGCAAAGGCAGGCTAATTTAATGGCAGAAGAAAATATGATCGTCGCACTGGACATAGGCACATCAAAGGTTGTGTGCTTGGTTGCGAAGGTTTTACCAGACGAGCAGGTTGAAGTAGTAGGAATAGGCTCGCACCCTTCTCGTGGTCTGAAGCGTGGGGTTGTCGTTAATATCGAGTCAACTGTCAGCTCAATTCAGCGTGCCGTCGAAGAGGCGGAGCTAATGGCTGGGTGTAAAATCCATTCCGTTACAGTTGGTATTGCTGGTAGCCATATTAGTAGTATGAACTCTCACGGAATCGTGGCTGTGCGAGATCGAGAAGTAACCGAACATGATTTAGAGCGTGTTATTGACGCTGCTAGTGCTGTTGCTATCCCCGCCGATCAAAAAATTCTCCATATTCTTCCTCAAGAGTATTTAATTGATCATCAAGAGGGAATTAAAGAACCGTTAGGTATGTCTGGGGTTCGGTTAGAAGCCAAAGTGCATCTGGTGACTGGCGCAACCAATGCCATACAGAATATTGAAAAGTGTGTCCGTCGCTGTGGTTTGGAAGTCGATGGCGTTGTACTTGAACAGTTAGCCTCAAGTTATGCCGTGCTCACAGAAGATGAAAAAGATCTGGGCGTGTGCATGGTGGATATCGGTGGTGGCACAACGGATATTGCCGTTTTTACAGGCGGGTCTATTCGCCATACAGGCGTAATCCCGATTGCTGGTGATCAGGTCACAAACGACATTGCTATGGCGTTGCGCACACCTACGCAGCATGCAGATCAATTAAAAATTAAGTATGCCTGTGCACTGGCGCAATTAGCTAATGCAGATGAAACCATTAAAGTGCCAAGCGTCGGAGATCGACCTCCGCGTGATTTATCGCGCCAAGCGTTAGCTGAGGTGGTAGAGCCGCGTTATGACGAGCTGTTTACATTGGTGCAAAGTGAGCTGCGTCGCAGTGGGTTTGAAGATTTGATTCCGGCAGGTGTTGTGCTAACCGGCGGAACAGCAAAGATGGAAGGCGTAGTAGAGCTTGCAGAAGAAATTTTTCATATGCCTGTTCGCTTAGCCATGCCACAAGGTGTTAGAGGTATGGACGATATTTTGCAAAACCCTATTTTCTCTACAGGGATGGGGTTGTTGCATTATGCGGCGCAGGGTGGCCATGTAGGCCGCAGTGCGACGACAGCGCATGTTCCTATGCGTAGTGAGGAGCGCATTGTTGCTGAAAAACAGCCTGTGCAAAAGCAAGAAATTAAAGAACGAAAAGTAAAGCCGCCTAAACCGAAAAGGGAAGGGCCGGGTTTATTGAGCCGGTGTAAAGACTGGTTAAAAGGTAATTTTTAGGACTTTGGTGAAAGGATTCGGATAAGATCGCCGGAATGCAGTTAAAGGCGTGGAACCCGACAGGAGAGTATTATGTTTAACCTATTAGATAGTGTTCCACAGAGTGCAGTGATCAAAGTGATCGGTGTGGGCGGCGGCGGCGGTAACGCCGTCGAGCACATGGTCAAGAGTGAGCTGGATGGTGTGGACTTTATGTGCGCCAATACGGATGCACAAGCATTAGTGAATATGTCAGCGCATACAGTAATTCAGTTAGGTGGTGAAACGACCAAAGGCTTGGGGGCAGGTGCGAACCCAGATATAGGTCGTCAAGCTGCAATTGAAGATCGTGAACGTATTGCAGAAATGCTAAAAGGCGCTGATATGGTGTTTATCACGGCCGGTATGGGCGGTGGTACAGGTACTGGTGCCGCTCCCATTGTAGCGTCTGTTGCGCGTGATTTGGGGATACTGACAGTTGCTGTTGTTACCAAGCCTTTCCCGTTTGAAGGCAAGAAGCGCATGAAAATTGCGTTGGAAGGTATTAAAGAACTACGTGAGCACGTTGATTCTCTCATCATTATTCCTAACGAAAAACTCATGCAGGTTATGGGGCGTAATTGCAGCTTACTCAACGCGTTTAATACCGCGAATGATGTGTTACGAGGCGCTGTTCAAGGTATCGCCGACTTAATTATCCGCCCGGGTATGATCAACGTCGACTTTGCAGACGTGCGTACCGTGATGTCTGAAATGGGTATGGCGATGATGGGGACTGGTAAGTCCCGCGGTGAAGATCGTGCCACTAAAGCGGCCGAAGCGGCGATCAACAGTCCTTTGCTAGAAGATGTTGATTTGAAAGGGGCGAGCGGTATTTTGGTTAATATCACAGCCGGTATGGATCTAAGCTTAGGTGAGTTTACTGAAGTTGGTAATATCGTAGAAGAGTACGCATCGGATGACGCGACTATCGTTATTGGTACCGTGATTGATCCTGATATGGTTGATGATTTTGTCGTGACCGTTGTAGCAACAGGTTTTGATAAACGTGCTGAACCGGTAAAGCCAGATAACCATCAAAATAGTCAGCGTATTGATGGGCAGCCTAAAGAACAAATTGAACTTCCTTCTGTACTTCGTCGTCAAAAACAAGAGGCTCTACTTGAGCCAGGTGAGAAACGGACAGTGACGAAAGCAACGGATAAAGATGTCGATCTTTTGGATATTCCGACGTACCTTCGTCGTCAAGCTGATTAATTGATAGCAAAGTAGATAACGCCGATTGAGCGGGTACTTAGTTGTTGCAAAACTGGGTATTTGTTACAATTTGGCGATATTTTTACGAATTTTATGTGGCGGACAAATGATTAAGCAACGTACCCTTAAAAACAGCATTAAGGCGACAGGTATTGGCCTGCATACTGGTCAAAAAGTCTATTTGACATTAAAACCTGCTCCTATCGATACGGGTATTACATTTCGACGCACTGACTTAACCCCAGCTGTGGATATCGAAGGCTTTGCTACTAATGTAGTGAGCACAACTTTATCGACTAACTTGGGTGAGGGTGATGTGCGCGTTGCTACCGTCGAGCACTTGATGTCTGCGTTGGCAGGTCTTGGTATTGATAATGCTGTGGTGGAATTGAGTGCTGAAGAAGTGCCTATCATGGACGGCAGTGCAGCACCTTTTGTTTTTTTAGTGCAGTCTGCTGGCATTGAAGAACAAGATGCGCCTAAAAAGTTTATCCGCATTAAAAAAGAAGTCACGTTCGAGTCTGAAGGTAAAAGCGCAACATTCAAACCTTATGATGGTTTTAAAGTTGGTTTTAAAATCGAATTTGAACACCCTGCATTTGAAGGGCGTAACAAAGAGACGGCCTTAGAGTTCTCTACCACTTCTTTTATTCGTGAGATAAGCCGGGCTCGTACATTTGGCTTTATGAATGACTTTGAATATTTACGTTCTCAAAATCTGGCTTTAGGCGGAAGCTTAGAAAACGCGATCGTTGTTGATGATTATAAAATCCTGAACGATGACGGCCTGCGTTACGATGATGAATTTGTAAAACACAAGGTATTAGATGCCGTTGGTGATTTGTATTTGCTGGGTAAAAGCTTAATCGGTGAGTACTATGGCCATAAATCAGGCCATTATATGAATAACATGCTCCTTAGAGAGTTGCTAAATACGCCAGACGCGTATGAAGTTGTGACTTTTGAAGGAGAAGAATCTCTAGACACGGCTCCTGTTGCTTATCAGCAACCAGCGCTCGCTATCTAAGATAGATCATCTTAAAATGCCGGGCTAGCCCGGCATTTTTATATCCGGGCGAAATAGCACTGTAAAAAGAATCTGTTAAGCTCTTGGGATTCTCAATACAGCCCATATAAAGATATTATAGACCTTCAACCAATTGCGCAGTTGCATACAGCTTCTGGAAAGACGGAAAGACACTTAAGCATGCTGACCTCACTAGTAAAAAAAATCTTCGGAAGTAAAAACGATCGTGAACTAAAACGTATGGGTAAGCAGGTTAAGCTTATCAATGCTCTGGAAGATGAGATCAGCTCGCTATCAGATACCGATCTTCAAGCTAAAACTCATGAGTTTAAAGAACGTCTCGCAGCAGGTGCAACGCTGGATGATATCTTAAATGAGGCCTTTGCTGTGGCTCGTGAGGCTTCTAAACGCACGTTAGGGCTCAGACACTTCGATGTACAGCTAATCGGTGGCATGACGCTGCACAATGGCGGCGTTGCTGAAATGCGCACAGGTGAAGGTAAAACGTTAGTGGCAACATTGGCTGTCTATTTGAATGCGCTATCTGGCAAAGGAGTGCATGTTGTTACTGTTAACGATTACCTCGCTAGCCGTGATGCTGAATGGATGCGCCCACTTTATGAATTCTTGGGCATGAGCGTTGGGGTTGTTTTGTCCCGTCAGCAACCTGAAGAGAAACGCGCCGCTTATGCCGCGGATATTACTTACGGCACAAATAACGAATTTGGTTTTGATTACTTGCGCGATAACATGGCGTTTAGCCTAGATGAGAAGGTTCAACGAGACTTCAATTTTGCGGTAGTTGATGAAGTTGACTCCATTTTAATTGATGAAGCGCGTACACCATTAATTATTTCCGGCCCGGCAGAAGATAGCTCGGCTATGTACAAGCGAATCAATACCTTGATTCCTCATTTAAAACGATTTGATGGTGAGATCGATCCGAAAGATGCGGATCAAGAAATTAATGAGCATTTTGTTGTTGATGAGAAAAACCGTACCATCGAATTAACAGAAGCAGGCCATCAGTTAATTGAGGAAATGCTAAATAAAGAAGGGTTATTAGAGGAAGGTGAAAGTCTATATGCACCTCATAACCTGAATATGCTTCATCATGTGTTGGCGGGTTTGCGAGCGCATTATTTGTTCCAACGTGATAAAGACTACATTGTGCAAGATAACCAAGTTGTTATCGTGGATGAGCACACTGGCCGTATAATGCCTGGCCGTCGCTGGTCTGAAGGCCTTCATCAAGCTGTAGAAGCGAAAGAAAATGTCGAGATTCAGTTAGAGAGCCAAACATTAGCCTCTACGACGTTCCAGAACTATTTCCGCTTATATAACAATTTGTCGGGCATGACGGGTACAGCCGATACGGAAGCGGTTGAATTGCGCCAAATTTATGGCCTAGATGTAATCGTTATCCCAACTAACCGTGATATTGCCCGTAAAGATTATAATGACCTAATTTACTTAACCATGCAGGAAAAGTATGAGGCCATCATTAAGGAAATACGCGAAAGCCAAGAGCGTAAACAGCCGGTCTTAGTTGGTACTGCTTCGGTAGAGTCTTCTGAATTAATATCTCAATACCTGACAAAAGCTAATATTCCGCATAATGTGTTAAACGCGAAGAACCACGAACGCGAAGCTAGCATTATTGCAAATGCTGGTTGCCCCGGCGCAGTAACAATTGCCACGAATATGGCCGGTCGTGGTACCGACATTCAGTTGGGTGGTAAGCTAGAGCTAGAGCTTGAGCAAATCCAAGATGCAACCGATGAGAAAGTCGCTGCTGCGCGTGCTGATTGGGAAAAACGTCATAATCAAGTGCTTGAGGCGGGTGGCCTTTATATTATTGGTACCGAACGCCATGAGTCGCGTCGTATCGATAATCAGTTGCGAGGGCGTGCTGGCCGTCAAGGTGACCCCGGTGCTTCTCGATTCTTCTTATCGCTAGAAGATGATTTGATGCGTATTTTCGCTTCTGATCGTGTTCGTGGCTTTATGCAGGCTTTAGGGATGGAGCAAGGTGAAGCCATTGAGCATAAAATGGTAACTAATGCGATCGAGAAAGCGCAGCGTAAAGTAGAGCAGCGCAACTTTGATATTCGTAAATCTTTACTTGATTATGATGATGTCGCTAACGACCAGCGGACTATCATTTATGAACAACGTAATGAGTTGATGGCGTCTAATGATATCTCTGAAACGATCCAGTCGATTCGTGAAGATATCGTCAACACAACGGTGAGCAATCACATTCCTCCACAAAGTTTGGAAGAGCAATGGGATATTCCAGCACTCGAACGAGCATTGGAAGCTGAGTTTGCAATGACGATGCCTATTCAGCAATGGTTAGACGAAGACAGCACATTGCATGAAGAATCGTTACGCCAAAAAATTCAAGATCAAGTGGCTGGAGTTTACGCAGAAAAAGAAGCGCTTGCCGGCAGTGAAACTATTCGCATGTTTGAAAAGCAAGTCATGCTTCAAGTGTTGGATACCCTGTGGAAAGAGCACTTGCAAACGATGGATCATTTACGACAAGGTATCCATTTGCGAGGTTATGCTCAGAAAAACCCGAAACAAGAATATAAGCGTGAAGCATTTGAGTTGTTCCAAGGACTTCTTGAAAACATTAAACGCGATGTCATTAAAGTACTTAGCCATGTGCAGGTGCAGCAGCCTGAGCAAGTTGAGGAAATGGAACAGCAACGTCGTGAGCAAGCTTCGCAACAAGAGATGAGCTATGAGCACGCATCAGATTCGGGCTTAAACGAAGATGAGTCTCAAGAGCAGGTGGCAACCGATGAACAAAACGCATCAGTTGATACATTTGTTAGAGACACACCAAAGGTGGGCCGTAATGATCCTTGCCCTTGTGGTTCCGGTAAAAAATATAAGCAATGTCACGGTAAATTGTCATAAAATAATTGCAATCAGGTTGCTCTTTAAAGCAGCCTGATCGGTTTTTTTTGTATATACAGTATTAGAGAAGGCAGCTTAGAGCTGCCTTTCTTTTCGTTTAGAGGGTGAAAAAATGGCTGTAGGTCCTGCAACGCTTCCTAGCATGTATTCAGTGGATGGTATTCGTATTGGTGTTGCCTCGGCTGGTATAAAAAAGCCAGGCCGTAAAGATGTTGTTGTATTTGAGGTTTGCGAAGATGCGAGTGTTGCGGGCGTGTTTACCAAAAACGCTTTTTGTGCTGCACCCGTTGTTATTTCGAAGGACCATCTTGCTCAGGGCAATGTCCGTTATTTTTTGATTAATACGGGTAATGCTAATGCGGGAACCGGTAAGCAAGGGCTAGCTGATGCTTACGAGTGCTGTGATTTACTGGCTACCGAGGTAGGGCTTACGCGTAGTGCTGTTTTGCCTTTTTCGACGGGGGTCATTGGTGAGCCTCTTCCTGTGGCTAAAATTGCCGCTGCTATCCCTCAGGCTGTTGAAAATCTATCAGCTTACCAATGGGAAGCGGCAGCGAGCGGTATCATGACGACCGATACTCGTCCTAAAGGGGCTACTAAACAAATTGAGATCGATGGTCAAACTGTAACCATCAGCGGTATTTCTAAAGGTGCCGGCATGATCATGCCAAATATGGCAACCATGCTAGGTTTTATAGGAACCGATGCGGCTGTGGAGCCACAGCTACTGCAAGAAATTTTGACAGACGCTGCTAACAAGTCTTTTAATCGCATTACTATTGATGGGGATACTTCGACTAACGATTCATGCATGCTGATTGCTACTGGCAGGTCTGGCGCTATTGTTAGTTCAAGTGATACGGAAGCTTTGAATCTGTTTGTCGAAGCAATTAATGAGGTCATGCTGGAGATTGCATTGGCCATTGTTAAGGATGGAGAAGGGGCAACAAAGTTAGTCACGGTTAGTGTTGAATCAGCAGCAACACAAGAAGAAGCGCTTAAAACCGCTTACACGGTAGCTCATTCGCCGCTTGTTAAGACGGCTCTGTTTGCTAGTGATCCCAACTGGGGGCGCATTTTAGCAGCCGTAGGGCGAGCGGGAATCGAAAACTTTGATTTGGAAACGCTTAAAATTTATCTTGATGATGTTTGCATTGTGGAAAATGGTGGTCGAGCAGCGTCTTACACTGAGGATGCAGGCCAAGCTGTCATGAATCAGGAAAACATTTTAATTCGTATAGTGTTAAACCGTGGTGACGTGAATGAAACAGTATGGACAACGGACTTGTCGCATGAATACGTGACTATCAATGCAGACTATCGTAGCTAAATATCGTTATTTTTATTTACTAAGAAGTGCCTATTAGCCTTATGACCCGTAAACTCGTTCACGTTGCAGCCGCTGTTATTGAAGATTCAAACGGTTTGGTATTTTTAGCCAAACGCCCAGATGATAAGCACCAAGGTGGTTTGTGGGAGTTTCCGGGCGGTAAGGTTGAACTAGGTGAAACGGCAGCAGAAGCTTTGAAGCGCGAGCTGCTGGAAGAGATAGGCATCACGGTTATATCTGCTAAACCGCTGATCACAGTGCCTTACCATTACCCAGACAAGTCAGTTTTATTAGATGTGTACCATGTAACAGAGTTTTCTGGTGAGGCATGGGGCGCTGAAGGTCAGCAAACGGCGTGGGTTGATAAAAAGGATCTTGATAGTTATCCGTTTCCAGCGGCTAATCGGCCTATTTTAAATGCTGTGTTACTACCGGATGTGTTATTGATTACACCTGAGTGCGACAGTCTCGAAAGTTGTTTGCTGGGGATAAAAAAAGCAGTCCAGACACATAAGGTGTCTGCTGTAATGTTTCGACAGCCGCAGTTAAGTGACATGGTATTATCTCAATGGTTTCAAAGCATTCGTCAAGATCGAATATTTTCCATGGATGACGGCAAGGCGGGGAAAAGAGCTCCGTTATTAATAATCAATAGCTCACTAGAGCTTGCGAATCAGTTAGAAGCGCCAGCTGTTCATTTGAGCTCGCCTCGTTTAAAGAGCTTAACGTCTCGGAGTGTATTTGCTGGGCGTTGGTTAAGTGCCTCTTGTCATAATCAAGAAGAGCTAGATATAGCGGCGCAGACGGGTTGTGATTTTGTGACATTATCACCGATACAGAAAACCAATTCTCATCCTTTGGCGAGCCCTCTTGGGTGGGGCAAAGCAGCTGATTTAGCAGGCCAAAACCCGCTACCTATCTATATGTTAGGGGGCTTGTCGTCACAGGATAGAGAGCAGGCGAAAAAGTCTGGTGCTCAGGGGATTGCAGCTATTAGTGCACTGTGGACTTAGACGAATTGAGAGCGGATTCCATGCCTGTACTAAAATCTTCGTAGTCTTCAAGGCTAGGTTGAGTGGGAATTTGATAACTCTCGCTTGCCCATTCACCTAAATCAATCAGTTTGCAACGCTCACTGCAAAACGGGCGGTTCGGGTTTTCTGGGGAGTATTCGCTTGCTTCGCCACAAGTCGGGCATTCAATGTTTTTTTTCATCGTTCACTGTTCACTAAGTCGGCCAATAGTTTAAGAGCTCATTTTAATCTTATTATAATAAAGAAGCATTTAGCTTAGATGTTTAGAGCGCAATAATTTATCCAAGCTGTTTACTTGCTCAATCAGTTGCTCATAGCTCCCACTATTATCAAGAATATAATCTGCTCTAGTTAATCGCTCTTCTCTGGATATTTGTGCAGCAATTATACGTTTAATTTGCTCTGTACTGTTTTTATCACGCCGTGTAGCGCGTTCTACTTGTTGTTGTTCTAACAGATCAACGATGACGATGACATCACACAAGGTGTGCTGATCGGTTTCTAGTAAGAGTGGGGAGGACAGAATAATATAGGGCTTACCTTTACTTGCTTCTGTCAGTTGATTGATAGTGCGTTCACGTATTAACGGGTGCAATAAGCTTTCTAACCACTGTTTTTCATGGTTGTCCTGGAATATTTTTTGGCGTAACGCTGCTCTATTTAGCTGGCCGTCGTCTTGGATTATGGCGGTGCCGAAGTGCTCACTTATTGCACTTAGCGCTGGCATCCCGGGTAATACAACTTCCCGTGCTATAACATCGCTATCAATGACGGGAATGCCCAGAGCCATAAACTGGTTGCTAGCTGAGGTTTTTCCGCTACCAATACCTCCAGTCAAGCCCACTATCATAGCGGGCTCAAACAGATGTTTGTTTTAGAAGCTACCAAGATAGGCTCCTATAATACTTTGTCCAAATAGAAGCGCTATCCAGCCGGCGATGGCTAAGTAAGGGCCAAAAGGGAGTGGGTTTCCTGAGTGGTGCTTTTTGGTGGCCATCAATACAACGGCAATAATTACACCAGCAACTGAAGAAAGCAGAATGATCAGAGGGAGCGCCATAGCTCCGCACCAAGCGCCTAGTGCCGCTAAAAGCTTAAAGTCGCCATACCCCATACCTTCTTTTTTCGTAATAATTTTAAATGCCCAGTAAACAGACCATAAGGACAGATACCCTAAAATCGCTCCCCACACAGCAGACTCTAAGCTCGTGAATATATTCTGTGTATTTACCAGTAAGCCTAACCATAACAGTGGTAGTGTAATTCGGTCAGGCAGCAGATGGTGGTCAATGTCGATAAAAGTAAGGCTGACTAGGCAAAATGTAAATGCAACAGCTGCTAAGCCGGCTACATTAAAACCAAATACAAATATGACGGCGACAGACAGCAGTGCAGTGAGTAGTTCGATAGTGGGGTAGCGTAAAGATATCCGGGTTTTGCATTGACTACATTTCCCGCGTAACACGAGGTAACTAATGAGCGGAATATTTTCATACCAGCGAATTTGATGATTGCACTGTCCGCATCGAGAAGCCGGCGTAGCCAGGTTAAAGCGAGTTTCATCCAGAGCAGACGCCTGTGTTTCCTGCGCATCTTGTTGATAATCTTCAATAGAGCTTTGCCATTCTCTCTCCATCATTGCCGGTAATCTGTATATAACGACATTGAGAAAGCTGCCCACTAACAAGGCAAAAATAAACGTAAAGCCCAAGGCAACCCAGGTATGAGATTGTAAAAAAAAGTATAACTCTGTCATGGTTAAACCACATTACCCAGCTGGAATATAGGCAAGTACATAGCAACAACCAAGCCGCCAACTAGGGTGCCCAAAACAACCATAATAAAGGGCTCCATTAAACTGGATATGTTGTCTACCGCATTGTCCACTTCTTCTTCATAAAAAGAAGCGACCTTATCAAGCATCATATCCAGCGATCCGGCTTCTTCACCAATTGCAATCATTTGAATTGCCATATTAGGGAACACACCGGTCATGGTAACCGCATTATTCAGGGATTGGCCCGTAGATACACCATTACGAATTTGGATAATGGCATTGCGATATACGACATTACCGGAAGCCCCAGCAGCAGAGTCTAAAGCGTTTACCAGCGGAACACCCGCAGCAAATGTTGTAGACAGGGTGCGAGCGAAACGGGCTAAAGCGGCCTTTTGCAAAATAGGACCAAAAACTGGGATTTTTAACACAAAACGGTCGAGAGCGTTGGCGAACTTGACGGATTTTCGTTTGAAGTAGGTAAATGTATACCCAGCCACAATTACTGCTAAGAGCATCATAAACCAGTATTTTTGGACATGATCCGATAGGTTGAGCACCATTCTCGTAAAGACTGGCAGGTCCGCACCAAAGCCTGAAAAGATGCTTTCAAACTGTGGTACCACTTTGAGCAACAGTATAACTGAAACGATAATACCGACGACTAAAACCGCGATAGGATAAGTCATCGCTTTTTTGATTTTTGCTTTAAGTGATTCTACCTTTTCTTTGTAGGTGGCGATGCGGTCGAGCATGGTTTCGAGTGCGCCTGATTGCTCGCCCGCCTCCACTAAACTACAAAAAAGATCATCAAAATATTTAGGATGGCTTTCCAAAGACTTGGCGAAGTCTTGCCCGCCATTAACCGAGCTACGGATCTCGTAGATCATGTCTTTTAGTTTAGTTTTTTCTACCCCATTAGCCACAATCTCCATGCCTTGTAATAGCGGGACACCTGATTTCATCATGGTTGCCATTTGTCTTGTGAATTGAGCGATATCCAATGGCTTGATAGGTTGGCTCTTCTTACTAAAAAGAGAAATTGACGATTGTTTGGCTACTTTACCGGGCAATATTCCTTGTTTGCGCAACAATGCTTTAGCGGTGGCTACGTCAGGGGCATCAATTTTACCTTTGCTGATGTTGCCGCTTTTATCTTTTCCTTGCCAGCTGTAGGTAACTGGCTTTTTCTCTTTTTTAGCCATCTAGGCAATTATCCTTAAATTTTGATCACACGATTCATTTCTTCTAGGCTGGTAATGCCTTCGGCAACTTTATCCAAACCGGTTTGTCGCAATGTTCTGAAGCCTTGAGTTTTCGCGACTCGAATAATATCCAATGAGTTGCCGTTATTCATAATTACTTCGGCGATTTCTTGGGACATAGGTAGCATTTCATAGATACCCACACGGCCCTTGTAGCCTTTGTTACATTTTGGGCAACCTTCTGATGAGGCTTCGAATAATTGTAGATTAGATATTTGCTCTTCGGAAAAACCTTCTTCAATGAGTGCTGTTTTCGGTATGTTTGAAGGGACTTTACAAGACTCACACAAACGCCTCGCTAGGCGTTGAGCAATGATTAAGCTGACTGATGTAGCGATGTTAAAAGACGGTACCCCCATATTACGTAAACGGGTGAGTGTCTCAGGCGCACTGTTGGTGTGCAATGTGGATAGCACCATATGGCCTGTTTGTGCGGCTTTAATACCAATTTCGGCTGTTTCTAAGTCCCGAATCTCACCTACCATGACCACGTCTGGGTCTTGACGCAGGAAGGAACGCAAGGCTTCCGCAAAGGTTAGGCCCACTTTGGCATTCACATGCACCTGGTTAATGCCTTCTAAGTTAATCTCAACCGGATCCTCTGCTGTGGATATATTACGTTCTTCAGTATTGAGGATGTTCAAGCCAGTGTAGAGCGATACTGTTTTACCGCTACCTGTAGGGCCTGTAACCAAGATCATCCCTTGTGGCTTGTGCAGTGTACCCATGTAGAGTTCTTTTTGCTGTGGATCAAAACCGAGCGCATCAACCCCCATCTTGGCACTAGATGGATCAAGGATACGCAGCACAATCTTCTCACCCCAAAGGGTAGGCAATGTGTTTACACGAAAGTCGATGGCTCTATTTTTAGATATCTTCATCTTAATACGGCCATCCTGAGGCATACGTTTTTCGGAGATGTCCATTTGGGACATAACTTTTAAACGAGCGGACAAACGTGATGATAAGTTATTGGGCGGGCGAGCAATTTCTTGCAAAATACCATCAATACGGCTGCGTATGCGATAGGCCTTTTCATAAGGCTCAAAGTGAATATCTGAGGCTCCACGCTTGATACAGTCTAATAAAATTTTGTTTACAAAACGTACTATGGGTGCATCTTTAGCGGCATCTTCGCTGGTTTGCTCTTCTTCTTTTTGTTCATTACCGTTATCGACTTCTAGATTATCGAGGTCACTATCGGATAAGTCATCCAACATGGACCCTTGGTTATCCATGAAGCTATCGATAAAAGCACGAAGTTTATCTTCTTCAACAATGACGCCTTCGGTGGTGATACCCGTATGGAACTTGAATTCGTCTAGTGCCTGAATGTTAGTTGGGTCTGAAAGCGCGACAAAAATTCTATTTTCTTTTTTGGCCAGCGGAATAGCGTGATGTTTGTTGATGAGCTGATCACTGACTAGACCTTGTGGCACTGATGAGGCGTTGACGCAGCTTAAATCAAAGAGGGGTAAACCAAACTCATCCGATGCTGCCGTGGCCGCACGGTGAGGGCTGACGAGCCTTTCGTCGATAATATGACTGATAAAGGGTACTTGTGCGGCACGCGCTTTTTCGATGGCGTCGCGAGCTACTTCCGCCGAAAAAATACCGTCTTTCACTAAGCGCCGAGCAAGACCACTAAGGGGTTGTTGAGTCTGCACGCCCACTCCTTAAAAAATAAATGTTAGATGTTCACTGAGCGTTCATCATATATGTACACAATAGCACCAGCGTAACCTTTTGAAAATGTACGCAAACTTAAATTTCAAACAATCTTATCCCTGTAGTGGAAATTGTGCGAAGTTCGGCTAGAATGAAATCCGAGCGCTGCCACTGAACAGGGAAGACGCTTTGAAATCCACATTCGTTTCTAAATGACCAACTCGTTGGAGAGAAAATTAGATGAAAAAGCAACAACAAGGTTTTACATTGATTGAATTAATGATCGTGGTAGCGATCATTGGTATTTTGGCTGCAATTGCGTTGCCTGCGTATCAGGACTACACAATACGCGCTAAAATGTCTGAAGTAATCGGTATGGCTGCCTCTGGTAAAACATCAGTTTCTGAATATTACGTCAGTATGGGGTCAATGCCTACCGCTGCTAGTAGTGCTGGTATTAACACAAATGCTGCACAAAGTACTTACGTTAGCTCGGTGGCTTATGCAGGAGGTACCAACACGGGCACTTTGACATATACCATTACTAATCTGTCACCTGCAACAGGAAACCTTGTATTTGTAGGTACAGGATCTGCTAATGGTGTTCAATGGAGTTGCGATACATCTACAATTCCTGACAAATATCTGCCTGCTAACTGTCGTTAATTAAAATCTCAAACAATAAAAAAGCCTCATTTGAGGCTTTTTTTATAGAGTAATGAGCCTCATGCACAGCACTAAACATTTATTAATGTTTTTATTTGGAATAGTCATTGTTCTCGCGCTCGTATCTTTTGCGTATTCTTTGGGTATCCAAGGACCATTCTTGCTTGATGACTTCAGCTCGTTACAAGGAATTGGAGCATATGGAGGCGTTCAGAATAGTAGTGATTTATTAAGGTATATTTTAGGAAGCACTGGTTTAGAATGGTCTAGGTCATTCTCTTATCTGAGCTTTTTAGTAGATGATCAATATTGGCCTTCAGATGCTTCAATATTCAAAAAAACAAATGTCGCAATTCATCTAATAATAGGTTTAATTACATTTCTTCTTTTGTATACATCTATAAAACTTAAGCTAGATAACAATAAAGCATTAATAATAGCTGGTTTTGCTTCTTTAATATGGCTAATCCATCCTTTACATGTTTCTACAACATTGTATGTTGTACAGCGAATGGCTCAGTTATCTGCACTGTTTGTTTTATTATCTCTGTTATGTTACGTTTGTGCGCTAAAGACTAAGAGTAATGCTCAATTTTTCTTGGCTGTGTTTTTGGCCTTTTTCTTTGGCTCCCTAGGCTTTTTAAGTAAAGAAAATGCTCTATGTGTTGTATGGTTAATGACTTGGCTAGATATGACACTAAAACCGATTGGGTATAGAAAATCTATATATAAGTCAGTTGTTAGTAAGTGCCTTATTTTTTCTTCACTGCTGTTAATGTGTTTATTCACATATTCATCTATCTCATCTGACTTTAATTTTAGAGTTTTTAATCAAGTAGAAAGAATTCAGGAGCAGGGGGCCGTCCTTGCAAAATATTGGCACTACTGGCTTTTACCTTGGGGAGCGGATACGACAATATTTCATGATGATATGGAGTATAGAGTTCTACAAGGGTATGCATTAAAGGATAGTAGTTGGTGGGTATTGCATTCGAGCATAATATTAGTTGCCTTTTTCGTTCGAAAAAAACATATCTTAATTACTTTTGGTATCGGATTCTTTTACATATCACATATTATAGAATCAACTCTATGGCCCTTGGAATTAATGTATGAGCACAGGAACTACTTACCTTCCATCGGCCTAGCTCTAAGTATGTCCTGTATTCTCTATGAAGTTTTCGAATACCTGAAGTATAAAAAACTTGTTTTGGTTAGTTACGGAGTTATATTTTTATTTATTGGGTCGTTGTTTATACAATTAGTCTATAGGTCTTCTTTATGGTCTGATTACAAAGTGCTTATTTTAAAGTGGTCATACGAGCACCCTTACTCTCTTAGGGCTCAATCCTCTTTGGCTACATTATATGCTGCGTCTGGTATGGTATCCCTTTCCGCAAATACCTTAGAGGCTGCATATTCAAAAACTCCAAACCTAAAGCTAAGATTGCAGCAACTAAATCTTCAATGTACAGCTGATATAGAGACTTCTAAGCTAGTATCTTTAAGTTTAGAGGATGTTAAAAATAGTTATTTTAGCTCAGGAATTATTTACGAGTTAGAAGCTTCAACATATCACGTTGATTGTATTGAACGATATTTGATAGGTTTAGACTATGAGATTTTGCTGGGTGAGATAGAAACAATGAAAGGCTTGTCATCTCATGAACGTTATATGGCTTTGTTTTATGATATTGTAGGAGCTTACTATACAAAGAAAAAAAACTATTCTAGTGCCGTAGAGGCAAGGATTAAACTATATAATACTCAGCCTACCATTGATACTGCTTTAAAAGCCGCTGAGATTTTTTTGTCTGGTGGCGATATTAAAATGTCAAAAAAATTCTTAAGTATTGCAAAGGGTTATTATGATGGATTATGGTACGATGATCCGTTAAGAGAATCTCAGATTATAAACTTAGAAAATGGTATTAATTTTATTTCCAGTAATAAATAGCTGTTTCATGAATATTAAAAGAAAATTTATATGATAGAAAAAAATTCGATATCCATAATAATTCCTGCGAAAAACGAAGCCGCTACTTTAAGTTCGCTATTGCCAAAAATTATTAAAATGCACCCAGGTGTTGAAGTTATAGTAGTGAATGATGGTTCTAGCGATAATACATCTAAAGTATGTCGTGAGAATAGTGTAATAGAAATATTCCATCCCTATAGTAAAGGTAATGGGGCATCTATTAAAGCGGGCGCAAGACTGGCGCAGGGTAGTATATTGGTTTTTATGGATGGAGATGGGCAGCATAATCCTGAGGATATATCTCGATTAGTTACACTGTATCACGAAGGTTTTGACATGGTTGTTGGTAGTCGTAATAGCGAATCACAAGCAAGTTTAGGCCGTTTAGCGGCAAATAAATTTTACAATAGATTAGCCAGTTGGATGGTTGGTTATAAAGTCAAAGATTTAACTTCAGGCTTTAGGGTTGTTAATGCGTCTAAGTTTAAAGAGTTTATTTTCTTGCTTCCTAATGGGTTTTCCTATCCAACAACATCTACAATGGCATTTTTCCGTGCTGGGTATAGCGTAAAGTATGAGCCAATAGTGGCTGAAAAAAGAGCCGGAAAAAGCCATATTAATTTAATGCGAGATGGAGTTAAATTTCTTCTTATAATTTTTAAAATAGGGACACTGTATTCTCCTTTAAAAATATTTGTACCAATTAGCAGTTTTTTCTTTTTTTCTGGTTTTCTATATTATATGTATACATATTTTACAGATGGGAGGTTTACTAATATGGGGGCCTTGCTTTTTTCTGTCTCAGTTTTGACTTTCCTAATGGGACTTATATCAGAGCAAATAAACATGCTAACTTATTCCGATAAAGGTAGATAAAATAATACCTGTTTTTACCCCCCCCCCCCCCCCTTTACTACTGTTGTAGGGGGATAATTATTTAATCTAAGGTATGCATGGAAACTTCAATTTTATATGACATTAAAAATTAATTTTTTCAGTTAGGGAGCATGCGATTAAGTCGGCAACATGAGATAATTTGGCCGACTTAAATTAACTGTGACCCCTATCCGCCATGAACCAGCTTTCTTTTTCCGATACCGAATTTACTAGCAAACGCCGTAAAACCCGCTAAGAGCTTTTCCTTGGTCGGATGAATGAGCTGATTCCATGGCTCAAATTGAACCGTTCTACCCCAAAGCTGGCAACGGTCGGCGTCCATATCCTCTCACTACTATGCTACGCATTCACTTTATGCAGAACTGGTATAACATGAGTGACCCAGCGATGGAGGATGCTCTCTACGAGATTACCTCAATGCGGCTGTTTGCTGGCTTATCACTAGAAGGCGCGATTTCAGACCACACGACCATCATGAATTTCCGCCACTTGCTTGAGAGACACAAACTGGGTCGTAAACTCTTCAAAGAAGTCAATAAATGGCTGTCTGACTCCGGCATCTATTTTAAAGAAGGGACAATCGTGGATGCGACGATCATTGAAGCTGCGAGTTCCACCAAAAATAAATCAAACGCGCGAGATCCCAAAGAGCACCAAATACAAAAGGTAAAGCAGTGGTGCTTTGGTTTAAAGGCCCATATTGGTGTTGATGCCAAATGAGGCTTGGTACATAGCTTCACGACCACGCCTGCCAATGATCACGATCTAAACCAACGGCCAGAACTCCTTCATGGCAATGAATCATATGTATCAGCGGACTCAGGCTACCGTGGTGTCGAAAAGCGCACAGAGACAAAAGATAGGAAAGTCGATTGGTTAGTGGCGGAGATGCCTAGCAAGATACGTGCCTGGAAAAAGCATCCCCGTCTCAACAAACAGCTGATCCGAACAGAATATTTAAAGGCGAGTATCAGAGCGAAAGTTGAGCATCCGTTTAGAGTATTGAAATGCCAATTTGGTTTTCGCAAAGCGGTCTATAAAGGACTGACGAAAAATGACAATAAGCTCGCTGTCATGTTTGCTCTTGGGAATCTATTACGAGCGGATCAGATGATACGGTCTTCACGGGGTTAATCCGTTTAAACGATGAGTTGGGGTGCTAAGAGCACCGAAATAGCGAGAAAATCGCGATTAAATTGCATTTTTGAAGCGAGGTTGGCGCACAGAGCAAGTCAGAGCCAAATTATCTGACTTTTTCGTAGTATCCTTAGGTTGTTTTGTGTTTACTTTTCTGGGTCAAAATAGTGCAATAAAACATAGAAGCCATCATTGTTTCCGCGGTCAATACAGAGGCTCCCATCCCGTTCAAACCATAAATTGGCACTAAAAAGATAGCATTTATTAAAATTAAAAAAATGCCAATGGCTTCAATAATTGCTCTATTTAAGCTCTTATCAATGATTAACATTATGTTTCCTGCAGCCAGTCGACAAGAAAGTGCTGGAGTTAGTAGTGCTATCCAAGGAATTATTTCATCAATTATTTTATGATTTACATCCATTAATCTAAGAATACTAGGAGCCGTGGTATAAATTATAAAGCCTAACAGTGACCCATATATAAGGGCCGCGAGGCAGATTGTCTTGGAAATTTTTTTAATAATATCGAGGGATCTTTCTTTAAAAAGAACAGGTGTTATTGTGGCAGAGACTGCGATGATTGGGAGCATAATGATGCCTGAAATTCTTGTTGTAATTGAATACAGGCCTGCTATTTCTAGTGGTAATAATCGAGATGCTATAGCTTTATCTATTTCGCTTGGTCCTAATGTTGTCATGTTGATTATTGAGAAGTAAATTGAATCATGTAAATCTTTTTTTTCAATAATTTTGAAATTTCTTGTTTTTTTTAAGTCATTTTTTATTGTATGCAACGCGGCAAATAATGAAATTAGACTGCTTGTTGACCATATTATGAAATAAAGACTTAAAGAATTACAATTTTCAGAAAGTAACAAAAATAAGACGAATAGTGTTCTCACGAAAACGGGTAATACTATTATAAATTGTGATTTCAGAATGTGGCCGCAGGCTTGATGTTTGGCTGATATCAGCATTGTAACTGGCTGGAGAACTAGCTCTGTAATCCCTAATAAAACTAGTCCTGAAAACGATAAATTTTCTTTTCCTACGAGGAAACTTACTGCATACAGGAAAGGGATTAGTAAAATTGACCCAGTTAAAATAGTAGTTGGTAATGCATAAGAGAAAATTTCGAACCATGATTCTCTATCTCTTGAAACTTCCTTTAAAATTAAAGTATGTGTTCCTAGTGTTGATATAGTACTTAGCAAAACAACAGTTGCGGTGGTTGCAGTAAATATTCCTAGATCGTGAGGAATTAAAGTTATCGCAATAGTAATAACTGTAAAAAATTGCGAAATAGTTTTAATAGAGTATAAAAGTAAAACTTTATTAGTACTTTTTAATATGTTGCTATTTATAACTTTCAAAAAAAAATATATAAATCGCATTTACCGGTATTTCTCTATGCTGTCAATTATTATTTTTGACGGGCTGCTTTGGGTGTTCAATGGCGTTTTTTTGTATTTCTCTAAGTTTTTAAAGAAGTGGTCTATTATTTTTTTATCATAATTGCTGATTATTGAATTTTGATTTATCCCCTCTTTTCTCTCGGTTGTTTTTCTCATTATTAAGCACGGCTTTCCGAGAAAATAGCATTCTTCTTGGTTGCTGCCACCATCGGTAATTATAAACTCTGAATTTTTTAGTAACTTTATAAATTTAAAATAGCTATACCTTGGACGTAGTTCTATGTTTTTATTGCTCTTTATTCTTGGAAGAATTCCATACTTATTTAGTTTTTCTTCCGTTGTTTTGTGAAGTATAAATAAAATTCTTTTTGTTTTTGATATTTCCTCAATTATTTTAATTATCTCTAACAATCTTTTTTTTCTAAATAGATTCTCAAACCTATGTATTGAAACAATGCCATATTTGTATTGAGGTATTTTCACTTCAATATTTTCTATTGTCTCTTGGTAAGCATTAAGTGAATCTAATAGTGTATTATTTTCAGTGTTTATCTTTTTCCCTTTTTCTTTGGAGAGATTTTGTAAAGCCCACTCACCTGGCGCAAAGAAAAAGTCACTGAGGCTAAATGTCAAGCGTCTAGTAAGCTCTTCAGGAAATGGGTGTAGTATGTTAAATGACCTGAGCCCTGATTCTATATGAGCAGTTTTTAAACCTTGAAGTTTCGCCGAAAAAGAACCAATTAACGTTGAGAGAGTGTCTCCATGATTCAGAACTATACCGTCCTTGTCTCCTTTCCAGACTTTGCTATTTTTTTGGGAAGCCAACGTGGCTACCTTTATTGACCAAAAGAACATTTTCCGAATACTGGTTATGTCTGGTCCGCTATATAGAATAATATCAGGTTCTTTAAGTCCAAAATCGTTCCTTATGTCGGTAATAGTAGATTTGTGTTGACCGCTAAATACGAAATTATATTCAATATTTCTTTCTTGTAGCTCTTTCATGATAGGAGCCATTTTTATCAATTGAGCTTTAGTTCCTAAAAAAATATGAATCATTTGTTATCTCTTGTTCTCATATTAAACATTTTCATGATACTCTAACGGAAATTATTGATCTACTGTTTATAATAGCAGTTCAGCCCATTATATTAGCTTTTTAATTTAAAGGTTATTTTTTTGAAGCGTATTCTATTCTTTTTCATGGTTACTGTTTCTGTAGTTGTTGCCTACTATGTTAATCTAACTAGTGATATCTTATCTGATAATCAAAAGAGATCCGCGGAAAATGTCTTGTTGGATAATAATCTCTTCCCCGCTCGGCCAGTCTGGTGGAGTGATGGAAAAATTTTAGCCGTCGGTATTCTTCCTGATTCATCTACAGGTGACGCTGCCGCGCAAACGGCGTGTGATTTATTAGTTGCTGAGCAACTCCCGGTTTCAGGGCTGCGTATCGAGGTTTATGATGTGCTTAAAATTCAGAATGAAGATGAGTGGAGCTTGTTGGGCTTTGCCGTCTGTGAGTAAGCTAGTTACACCTTGAGTGGTAAATAATAAGATAACTAAGAGCAGCGAAGGCTGCTTTTTTTGTGTCTGAGATTACATGCTTTTTAGCGTGATAGGGCTACATCATGGTGTCTTTAAACCAACCCCAGATACCAAATGAGAAATTGGGGAATATGTTAATGCCCAAAGCCGATTTGATGAGGTATAGAGCAAGCAGGCCTAGTATGGTGCACATGAGAAGAAATACAGCCAATGAGGCGGCTGTAGCGGCACGAGATAGGTTTCGTTCGGTTCGGCTTAGATCTCGGCGGTTTCGGCCAGCGAGTAGCACGAAATAATATCGCCAGCGCCAAAGTTTGAACGTGCCGCGTAAATCTAAGGGGTGTTGGCCCCATTGCCTTGCGCCAAAGGCAACTTTTAAGGCCATTAGCTGCTCTTTGGTGAAGGAGTCTTTCAGATCATCTGGAAGGCGTTCTTTGAGTCCTTTTATAAAAGGGTCGTGCTCCATGAATTGCTCCGGCCTAAACGTTTATGCTCTTTTTGCTTTAATTAGCGGTGATAAGGCTTATCTATCGGCCGGAGTTTTATTTTTTTGATGGTTCTCTAAAGCTCGCGTGTACCTGTACCTTGCTGCTAAATGAGCCGTAAAGATAAGTCCACAGCGCGGCAATGTTTGGTTAGCGCACCAATAGAAATGTAATCCACACCGGTTTCTGCAATAGGGACTAAGGTTTCGTCAGTAATGTTGCCTGAGGCTTCTAGCTTTGCTTTACCATTGGTGATGGCGACGGCTTCGCGCATTTGCTCTAAAGTGAAATTATCCAGCATGATGATATCGGCATCAGCGGCGAGCGCTTCATGGAGCTGCTCTAGCGTCTCCACTTCAATTTCAACGGGTTTACCAGGCGCGGTTTTTTGTGCTGTTTCTATGGCGGCTTTGATACCGCCGCAGGCCATAATATGATTTTCTTTAATCAAAAACGCATCGTAGAGGCCAATCCGGTGGTTGTAACAAGATCCGCACGTAACTGCATATTTTTGAGCGAGGCGTAAGCCTGGTATTGTTTTACGGGTGTCTAATAGTTTGACTTTGGTCGTCGCGACTTTATCGGCATATTGCTGGCTAACGGTGGCTGTACCAGAAAGGGTCTGTAAAAAGTTAAGCGCTGCACGTTCTGCTGTCAGTATGGAGCGCGCCGACCCGGTAACGGTAAATAACGCTTGATTAGGCGTGACCTGGTCGCCATCTTTTACGTTCCAGCTGATATCCATCCCAGCGTCAACCTGTCTAAATACTTCGTCTACCCATGCGGTGCCGCTTATCGTCGCATGTTCACGTGAGATCACACGTGCTGTTGCTTGTTCGCTTTCGGGGATAAGCTGCGCTGTTATGTCACCGTCGCCTATATCTTCTTGCAATGCGGCTTTCACGTTTTGTTCGATAGTAGGGCGTAGAGTGTCGATTGATAACATAATATTCCGCTTAGGTTCCATCGCTGGCTGGTTGAAGAAAGCAATCTTACACAGCGGTTGATCCTAAGCAAAGAGAAGGTGCTAAAGACGTTAAGCTGGCATCATGTTGCTGGTATGATGGAATTTTAACGGATTAGCTCTGTCGCGAGTAGTTAGCATTGATAAATAATACCAGTAAACATTCTGATGATGAGACATTGACGTTGTCATCCATTGAAAATGGATTAGTCGTTGGGGCTAGATGGCTCGCTTCTCCTAATTTTAATGAACGTCCGGTAGCGACTAACATTGATTTATTGGTGGTACATAATATCAGTTTGCCGCCTGGTGAGTTTGAAAACGGCTATGTAGAGGCTTTTTTTCAAAATCGCTTGGTGGCGCAAGAGCACCCTTATTTTTCTGAAATAGCACACCTGCAGGTTTCGGCTCATTTGTTTATTGCCCGATCGGGTATTGTTACGCAGTTTGTAAACTTAAATGATCGTGCTTGGCATGCGGGTGTTTCTTGTTTTGATGGCGTGGAGTCATGCAATGATTTTTCGATTGGAATCGAACTTGAAGGGACTGACTATATCCCCTTTACTGATGAGCAATATGCGAGTTTAACCTCGCTGACTAAGCTCATTCAGGAGGCTTATCCGTCAATAAATTCGCATCGTATTACTGGCCATAGCGATATTGCACCGGGACGTAAAACGGATCCTGGCCCTTGTTTTGATTGGCTGCGATACCGAGCATCTTTAGGTCGTTAAGAGCGGCAGCCATTTTATTAAGCGAATACAGCACTTTGTTCATAAATGTTGATAGATAACTACAACTGAGAATCGTTTTTATTTATCATGTGGTTATAAATCTGATGCGGTTGTAATACATGTCTTTGTTATCGGTTGAATCACTTGCCTGTGCTTATGGAACTCAATCTATTGTTGAGGATGTTAACTTTGCGATTGAAGAGGGCGATATAGCTTGTTTGCTAGGCCCGAGCGGTTGCGGAAAAACGACAATCCTTCGTGCGCTAGCTGGCTTCAATGATGTTTCTGGCGGCCAGATAATTATGAATGGTCGGACTATCTCGGCTTTAAACCGTACACTATCTCCCGAGAAGCGTAACATGGGAATGGTGTTTCAAGATTATGCCTTATTTCCTCATCTTACAGTTGCCGATAACATCGGATTTGGGTTGCGGAACCTGTCTTCTGGTCAACGCCGTGAAGCCGTTAAATCAGTGCTTAAATTAGTACGTTTGCCAGACTTATCACAACGTTATCCTCATGAGCTCTCGGGAGGGCAGCAGCAGCGTGTTGCTTTGGCGCGTGCGCTGGCTCCTAAGCCCTCGTTGTTACTTATGGACGAGCCTTTTTCGAACTTGGATACTGAGATGCGCAAGTCATTATCAGTTGAAGTGAGAGATATTATAAAAGAGCAGGGTTTATCAGCAATTATGGTAACGCATGATCAAGATGAAGCCTTTGTGATTAGCGATGCTGTTGGCGTGTTATCGCAAGGCAGGCTGCAGCAATGGGGTAGCGCAGAGTCCTTATATTATCGCCCAGAAAACTTAACCGTAGCTCGCTTTGTGGGTGAGGGGGAATTGTTTGAGGCTCGTTGTATATCAGCGGATGCTTTTGAAACGGAGCTGGGTGTCTTATCTGTTGCTAACAACCAAAGTTGTCCTTTAGCGCAGAGTATTCAGTTGTTTGTGAGGCCATCCGAAATTAAGCCGATTATTTCTGTTGATACGTCCGTAGAAGCTACTGTGATGTCGCGGGAATTTATGGGGGATACTGTACGTTTTCGTCTAGCCCTGCCTAGTGGGCGAGTGATTACCTCGACGTGTCATGAGCGCTTAGACTTTAAGCCAGGTGATCATGTGGGGATTTCGGTAACTACTCAAAACCCTATTCTATTTACTTAATATTCTACTTAGCTAGCGGTTTCTTTAAGCTGGCTTGATGTCTCGACTGCTGGCAATTGATCGGCTGAGTAGAATAACAGGTACAATCCCAACGGCCACGATGAGTAGTGCAGCAAGGGCGCACTGCTCTAAGCGCTGATCTGACGCATATTGGTAGACAAAGGTGGCTAGCGTATCGTAGTTAAACGGCCGTAAAATCAACGTGGCTGGTAGCTCTTTCATGCAATCCACAAATACGACTAATAGCGATGTCAAAAGACCGCCTTTGATAAGCGGCAAATGCACACGTAGTAATGTCCCCATCGGAGTCATGCCCAATGAGCGAGAGGCCATATCCATCGAAGGGGTTACTTTGTTTAATGAGCTACTAACTGCCCCAGCTGATACTGCTAAAAAGCGAACGCAATAAGCAAAGATGACAGCGAAGACTGTTCCGCTAAGTAATAAGCCTGTTGAGTAATCAAAATGACTGCGCATAAAAGCATCGACACTGTTATCGAAGTGGGCGAGGGGTACAAGCACGCCTAACGCAAGGACGGCTCCAGGGAGAGCATAACCAAGGCTAGAAAAGTTGATGGCTATTTTGAGTGATCGTTTATTGGGATTTAGTCGTTGGGCGTAACCGAGCAAAACCGCAATAATAAGGCATGCCACCGAGGCGGATATTGCCAGCGTAAAGCTATGCAGGGCGTGGCTTTGAAAGTCTTCTGTGTAAAATTGTTTAGTATAATTGAGAGAATAAAAAAGGAGTAAACCAACCGGAATTAAAAAGCCGGCTAACAGAGGAACAAAACATGCAATGAATGCTAATGCTGCTTTGCCTTTTGTTAAAGGGTAAGTGGCCAGCGCTTTGAATCTATCTTGGTTATGAAACTGCTGCTGCTTATAGCGACTCATACGCTCGCCCACGATGAGAAAGACCACAAAAATCATCATTAATGATGCAATTTGGGCAGCTCCTCCTAAATTCCCCATATTTAACCAAGTATCAAAAATCCCGGCACTTAGGCTTTTTACGGCAAAAAAATCTACTGTGCCAAAATCATTGAGTGTTTCCATGGATACGAGTGAGAGTCCAACGGCGATACTTGGTCGTGCAATGGGTAGTGATATACGGAAAAAGCTCTGTAATGGGCTGCACCCTAGTAAACGGCTAGCGTCTTTTAGGCTAGCAGATTGTTCTAGGAAAGCGGCACGAGACATTAAATAAATGTACGGGTAAAGGACTAGCGTGAGCATAGTGATGGCGCCGCCTAAAGAGCGGATTTCTGGAAACCAATAATCTCGAGGCGTTTGCCATCCAAAGAGGTCGCGTAAAAAGCCTTGAACAGGGCCCGAATACTCTAAAATATCCGTATACACGTAGGCGATAACATAGGCGGGTACCGCAAACGGAAGCAGTAAGGCCCATTCAAAAAAGCGCCTTCCAGGGAACTGGCACATAGTGACCAACCATGCTGTGCCTACGCCCAAAATAACAGAAAGAAAACCAACACCAGCTAAGAGCTTTAGGGTCGTGATGATGTAAACAGGTAAAACTGTATCGTATAAGTGCTTCCAGATATTTTCCTCTGGAAAAAGGGCAATGTAAAAAACAGATAAAATTGGCAAAGCGACGATGAGGGCAATTGCCCAGCTGCTAACAAGCCAGCTGTTAGTGGTTTTCTTAGCGAGGGGTGTGCTTTGCATGAGGGCTCTTTACAACAAAATACTACATGTCGGACAATAAAAAACGGCAGCCAAGAGACTACCGTTTGTGAGCAGATTTGTCGATTAAATGATTGTAATCAGTTATCAAAGCCGACTTTATCAACCAGTTTCGCGGCTTCTTTACGCAGAGCGCCTACTTCGGTCAGATTGATTTCATCGCCTTTAAAGTCACCCATATACTTCTTGATGATATCAGAGCGCTTTGTTTTAGGGCGAACCGGGAATTCAAAGTTAGCGTTTGCGTATAAATATTGCGCGTCACGTTCCGTTAAGAACTCAATAAGTTCGAGTGCTTCTTGCGGGTGTGGAGCGTATTTAGTGATCGAAGCGCCAGAAATATTCATGTGAGCGCCGCGTCCATCTTGGTTAGGAAAGACCAGGTTGATGGCTTCGGCCCAAGTTTTTTGTTCTGGCTCTTCTTCGTTAGTTAACATATGGCCAAAGTAGTAAGAATTGCCAAGAGCTACGTCACAGATGCCTTCTTTAATCGCTTTTGCTTGAGCGCGATCGTTACCTTGCGGTTTTTGCCCTAAGTTATCTTTAACACCACGTAGCCAAGTTTCAGTGGCTTCTAAACCGTCGTGGGCAATCATGCTTGCAATAAGAGAGATGTTATATGTGTGCTTGCCGCTGCGTGTACAAACACGACCTTTCCATTTAGGGTCAGCTAGGTCTTCGTATGTTTTAATCTCGCCTTCTTTTACACGCTCCTTAGAAGTGTAAATAACACGCGCTCGAGAGGTCAGACCGACCCAACGGTTTTCAGGGTCTTGAAAATGCTCTGGGACATTGCGTTCAATTGTAGCGCTGTCGATTGTGGCGAACAGACCTTTTTCAGCGCCATCATACATAGGGCCGATATCTGGGGTAAGCATAACATCGGCTGGCGAGTTGCGACCTTCTTGTTCTAATCGCTCTAACAAACCTTTGTTGGAGTAAACAATATTGACTTTTATGCCTGTTTTATTCGTGAAAGCTTGTAGAAGAGGCTCCACTAAGAATTGTTGGCGATAAGAGTAAACATTGACCTCACCTTCAGCATAAGCGGGAGCAAATGAGAAAGCAGAAGTTACTGTGGCTAAAGTGAGTAGAGTTTTACGCAACATGTACACTAACCTATTGTCAATTTATTGTAGGTGGTAATTATTCAGTGATGCATTCTTAATGTCAATGCACATGAGATTTATTATCAATTGCGTTTGTTTTCATGTGTATGATGTCAAATCACTGGAAATAAGCGTGATAGCAAAGCGGTCACGGCTGTCTCAACACGCAGTATTCTTTGACCAATCTCAATTGTTTGCATACCGGCTTCTTGCAGTTTGTCGATCTCGTAAGGAATAAATCCGCCCTCTGGGCCTATGGCCAAGATGCTTTCTTCTAAAGAACTAGGGGGGCATGGTTGTGCGTCGTAGGGGTGGGCTACTAACGCTCTTTTATTACTGCACAGTAAAGGTAGCTCATCTTCTACAAAGGGTTTAAAACGCTTACGTAGATGAATGTTAGGCAGCTGCGTGTCAATGCTTTGCTCAAGGCCTAGTAAGAGTTGTTCATGCCGTGCTTCGGGTTGCAAGAAAGGTGTCGACCAATAGCTTTTGTCAACGCGATAGCTATGGATAAGGTACAGGTCTTTAACACCTAACATGCTGATACTATTTATGATGCGCCTCATCATTTTAGGGCGAGGTAAAGCGAGTACTAACGTTAAGGGTAAAGGAGTAGGTGGAGCTTGATGGAGCGTTACATCAAGTATGGCCGCTTGCTCGTTTATGCTGACAACTCGGCCTTGCCCCAGCTTTCCATTTAACTGGCCAACTCTCAATATGCTGTTAGGTTCGGCTTTATGGACTGATAAGAGATGATTTAGCTGTCGCCCGCCTAACTGGATTCTTACTGTGCTAGCGCTGTTGGCTATGATGTCTTTCTCAGAAAAAATGATGAGGTTCATTTATAGTTTACTGTCTTTGGAAATTATTCTTTCCATTATGACGGTTTTTCTTTTCATATTCTCCCGTTAGGATGTGGCACCCTTTCAAGAAGATGATTCAATGTCGAGCTCTGATTTACTAACTACCCCTGTTCGAACCGCGCTTATAAAAATGACCCTTCCTATGATGATGGGTATCGTCAGCTTAATGCTATTTAACTTGGCTGATATATATTTTGTGGGCCAGCTAGGGGCAACGGAAATGGCGGCTTTAGCATTTACGTTCCCTGTCACTTTTTCGGTTGTAAGCTTGGCGATTGGTTTTGGTATAGGGACTTCAGCTATTTTAGCTAGATTGATTGGTAGTGGGCGCCATGAAGAAGCCGCTGTGCTTACAACTGACAATCTCCTCATGACGCTAATCTTTGTGTTGTGTGTCAGTACACTGGCTCATGCACTAATAACACCTCTCTATCATTGGTTAGGTGCTGATACTGAACAGCTCCCTTTTATTATCGACTATATGGGGATTTGGTGGTTTGGTGCTGCATTTATGGTAACCAATATGGTTGCTAGTAGTAGCTTGCGTGCTCGTGGGGATACTAAAACGCCCGGAATAGTGATGGCGACATCCTCTATTTTAAATGTTTTTTTGGACTCTATTTTGATCTTTGGTTGGGGCCCTGTACCCGCAATGGGTATAGCAGGAGCGGCTTTGGCGAGCGTGATTTCATGGGGATGTGTCTTTTTGGTGCTTGTGTGGGTGTTATACAAAAAGTACCAATTAATCGTTTTGATCAAACCGGACTTGATGCGGATTATTTCCAATTGGCGTCGGGTGATGAAAATAGGTCTGCCTGCGGCGCTGTCTAATATTATGACGCCTATTGCCGGCGGTTTTTTAACGGCTATGGTCGCGGCGCATGGCCCAGAAGCTGTTGCCGCCTTTGGTGTAGGAAACCGTTTGGAATCGCTTTCCTTACTAGTTTGCTTGGCTTTATCAATGACTTTGCCGCCTTTTGTAAGCCAGAATTTGGGAGCCGGACAGTTTGAACGGGTAAAGATTGCTTACTACGGGGCGGTAAAGTTTGCTTTGGTATGGCAGCTCCTGATCTTTGTTTTATTGCTGCTAAATCGCGGTTCAATTGTGGATATTTTCACGGATACAGATGCCGTGAAAGTACCATTGTCGATGTGGTTAATGGTGGTCCCATTAGGCTTTGGTATGCAAGCTGTGATCTTTTTGAGTGCATCCACTTTAAACGCGTTACACCAGCCATTACGGGCGCTGCGGATTAGTTTAATACGCTTGTTTGTTTTTTTTATTCCCCTTGCTTGGGGGGCTAATATGCTGTTAGGTTTACAAGCGATGTTTATTGCTTTTGTGGTGGCAAATACTTGCGCTGCGTCAGTTGCTTTCTACTTAGTCCGGCAGCAATTGAAAAGAGGGCTTGATTCTCTCCACTGAATAGGAATAAATTGAATAGACATTAAGCTTTCATAAAGTGGATGTATGCTTGGTGTTGTTACATCGGATCGCGATGTGAGATTGAGATGAGGCTATAAAATCCGTCAAATTAGAACGGATCTGGTACATAAAAATTAATAATTCAGTAGCACTACTAAACTGAAATGGAAAAACGGGGATGTGAAAAATGAGTAAACGAATTGCTCTTGTAACGGGTGGTACTGGTGGTTTAGGCGCTGCAATTTGTCGTTCATTAGTCGATAAAGGTTTTACTGTGGTCGCTGGTTATAACAGTGGCGGAAACCACGAAAAAGCCAAGGCGTGGCAGGAAGCTCAACGTGCCGATGGTTATGATATTTTAGTCGCGTACGGTGACGTCACAGACGATAAATCTTGCCAATCCTGCATTCAATCAGTAGAGGAAATGACCGGCGGAAATATTGATGTCTTGATCAATAATGCAGGTATTACCCGGGATGGTCAGTTCAAGAAAATGACATGGGAGCAATGGGATGAAGTACTTAGCGCTAACCTTGATTCCATGTTCCATATGACACGCCTAGTGATCAACCCAATGATCGAGAAAGGGTTTGGTCGCATCATTAATATCTCATCTGTTAACGCTCAAAAAGGTCAGTTTGGGCAGTGTAACTATTCGGCAGCAAAAGCGGGCATACATGGTTTTACTAAAGCTCTGGCTCAAGAAGTTGCTGCAAAAGGTGTGACCGTGAACACGGTTTCTCCTGGGTATATCATGACGCCAATGGTGGCGCAGATCGCAGAAGAGATCCAAGATAAAATTTGTTCAACCATTCCGGTTAAGCGTTTTGGTACACCAGAAGAAATTGGTCGTATTGTAACCTTCTTGGCAGAAGATGAGTCGGGCTACATCACCGGCGCAGACATGTCTATAAACGGTGGTTTACATATGCACTAAGCTTGTGTAATTGATAAAAAAGCCTGCAAATATGCAGGCTTTTTAGTTTTGCGGACCTGTGCTGTTATGCAGGCATGCCTTCGAAGACGGCATGTGTTAAAGCCTCAAAGCGTTCACAAAGCGTGTCGAATGTTTGATTAAATGCAACAGTGCTCCACTCAAGTTCCAGTAAGCGGATATCAAGTAAGGTCGTTGCTTGCAATGGCTGGTCTAGTACCTGTTGCAGCCTCTGCATTTGATACTCCATGCGAAGTGCATGATCAGATTCAGGAGTGCTTTCTCCAAGAGCGATCTCAAGGCGAATACACAACTCTCGTAACGATCTGTCACTTTGCGCCCATAATAGATCGTCAATGTCACTCGCCGAGCTTGATATAACGGCTTCTACAGCGCTCTGGCGAGCTTTAATAGCATTAATCAGGCTATCAGGCAGGCTGCCTTTGCAATCGTTTATATTAACGGTAATGGCGGTCGTTGGCTTGCTTGATAAAATTTGCTCTTCAAGCTGATCGAGCTCTTTGGTTAACGCGATAAAAGCATGAGTGCTTTCTTGTGCTTCTAGCCGTTTTAACTGTTGCAGTTGCTCCTCTAGTTGGTGTGCGGCCTTGCGAAACTGTTGGCTATCGCGTGCCGATATAGCAGGGAAGTTGTCAATAATTTCGGAGCCTGCATGGTGAGCAGCTACAGCCGTTTTTAATGCCAAAGGTTTAACTGAAAAGTGTTGCAAGGTGTGAGTGTGTGCAAGTAGCTCAGTGCGTGGGTTGATAATGCTACGTTGCTCTTGCTGGTGTTCTGTTAATCGGTTAAAGATGGCGTCACACTCGACGCGAAAGCGCTTCCATAGCTTGCGTTCTTGGCTGTGGAAGGTTGGGCCTGCTTCTTTCCATTGCTCTTGTAGCAGCTTAGCTTGTTCGGCAGCAGCCTTTGGGTCATCAGATTGGGCGAGTTGGTGAGCATCATTAATAATCGCTTCTTTTTGTTGAAGAGCGGCTTCTTTAATGACTTTGAAGCGAGATTCAGTAGAGACAATCAGTTCATTAAATGCCTGTTGTATTTTTTGTCCTGGGTTACGGTCTACTGGAATAAACCGACGCCATTCTCGTTTAGCGGCAGTAATAACGGTTTCAATATCTCGCCAATAGGTTTCGTCCCAGTTTACAGTGTTTAAGTACTGTGACACTTCAACTACGATCATTTCACGTTGAGATAAGTTGTAGGCACGTAGCTCTCTTTGCTGGCTAAAATACGCTTCGCAAGGCTCATAAGCCGTATCAGATGCGGCTTTAAAGCGTTTCCACAATAATGAGGAATGGATAGGGTCAGTAGAGTCGAGAAGTTTCCATTGTTGCTGCAACTCCTTAATACGTTGTGATTTTTCAGGAGCAGGCATCGAATCTTGTGCAGCTAATTGCTCCATTTCTTCGCAGAGTTGCTCTTTTTTAGGCGTTACCGCGTAACCCTGCCAATCTTTAAGTTCTTGTAGCTGTGCTTGGAGTTGTCGTAAATGCTGTTCTTGAGCGGTGGACAACTTTTGTTGATTGGACTTAAAAGAGTCATTTAACTTTTTCACAAACTTATCCGCTTGTTTCGCCTCGCCGGCTTTTATGTACCGGTTCAGTTCATCCAGCTGTTGTTGAATAAGTTGTTGTGTGGCGGATTTCTGTTGTTGCTCTTGGCGCAAGAGGTTTTCAACTGTGTTGAGAGCCTCGGTTAGCTGTGCTACGGGTTCTGGCTGGGCATCTTGCTCAGGCCAGTTTAAGGTGCCCAAGGCTTTTGTGAGGGCAGAGCGGAGCGCTTTTAAAGCACGGTTATTAAGTGCTGAAAGCTCTGAGGGTAGCAAAGTCGATACATGCTCTTGTGCCTCACTAATCTTCTGGTCGCGCATAGAAAGATGAGAAAAGTATTCATCTAATAAAAGCGATTGACGAGAGAATGTCGCTTTTTGCTCTTGATGAAAAGGGCTGATCTGGGACCAAGCTTGTTTGATATGAGCCCAGTCGGACTCGCTAACCAATGCATGGTTGTCGCTAATTTGAGCAACGAGTAGTGTTTGTTGTTCGAGTAACTCTATAGCTTTTTGCTGCGCTTGTTCTTGTCGCTCGACTTCGCGTTTTTGTGCCTCTAATGTCGCTTGATGCTCATCAATCCGTTGTTGGCTTTGTTGCAGGGCTTGTGCGAAGGTCTCTTTAAGTGAGTCGATCGGCAAGCGTTCATCCAATTGCTCCCATGCGCTCAATAGTGACTCTTGCTTAGCTGGGTAAAGAGGAAACCATTCGCCTTTACTCAATTGTTGCATCTGGCTGCAAATGTCGTGAGCTAACTCGGTTTGTTGTTGAGTTAACCTTTCTTGTTCTTTAAGCGCATTTAGCTTGTCGCGCATAATTTTATGGATGGTTTTATCGCTTTGACGTGTCTCTTTAAGCAACGTTTCTATATCAGTGGGCGAGGTTATTTTTTCAGCGGCTTCTTTACGAAGCTGAATAGGAGCGTTGGATAAAACAATGCCGAGTAATTGTTGATGATTGGCTTGATGTAGATGGTCCTGCAGTAGAGCACCATGGCCGCTTGAGCAAACGATTTGAAAAGCGCGTTCGTTATTTTGCCCATTGATGAGTCTATCAAACGCGGATGCAGGGTTATTCGTTTGTCCTAGCTGATGAATGAGTTGTTGCTCGATAGCGGAAAAATGAGCTTGTTCCTCGTTCAATAGATTAATGAGCTGATCGATATCCGTTATTTTTCCGGCGGCTAGTAGCCGGACGTCAGCAGCGGGGTCTTGAGTGGCTAGCTGCGTTAGGATTTCTATGTGAGCTGGATTGTCTTCTCGTAATTTGCGCACTGCAGCTGCGCGAACACTAGGATCAGCATGTTGCCATTTAGGTCTAAAAAGCTTCGATAACATCAACGTTTACTTGTTCTACGAGCTGGCTGTCAATCATCCAGCAAAAGTGGGTGGGTTATTCTAGCGGGCTTGTCGTGCAATTTTAAGGCTTGACAGTTGCTTTTTGGCTACTCTTTATCAAATGATACGTCGCCATCGATGTATAGCCATTGGTTATTCTCTTTATAAAATCGCGAACGTTCATGCAAAACACCGGCTTCGCCGTTCGCTATAAAATATGCATCAAACTCGACTTCGCCAGTCGAGTCTTTCGCTTGGCCTTGCTTGCATTGCCGAATGGTTAGGCCGCACCATTGTGTATTTTTAACTTGTTCGCTAATCACAGAGTGATCGTCAGCATGACGTTTGTTGGGCGCTGTCGTATCAATTAAATAATCCACAGCACCTAAGGCAAAGGCCGAGTAACGGCTTCGCATTAACGCTTGAGCGGTAGGAGCTAATTGTGCGCCTTCTATGTAGGATTTACAGCATTTATCAAAAAGTAATCCAGAACCGCAAGGGCAGTGTTGATCTGATGAAGGTGTTGTCAACATGGCTGAAGATCCTCACTTGTTGTTATCGTTATGCGCAGAAGGTGTTCACCAAAGGTCAAGGCTTTAAGAGCACGTCTGTTATCCGTATTATAGCCTGTTCAACTTAGCTTTTTCATGGAATATCCTTATATGACTCCACCGCTAACTTTTTTCTGGCATGACTATGAAACCTTTGGGGCAGATCCAAAGCGTGACCGTCCCGTACAGTTTGCTGGTGTGCGTACTGATGCTGACTTTAACATTATCGAAGAGCCTGTCATGCTTTATTGCAAGCCGGCTGATGACGTACTGCCTAATCCAGATGCTTGTCTTATTACTGGTATTACACCTCAGCATGCGATGAGAGAAGGTGTCTGCGAGGCAGAGTTTATTAAGGTTATCCATGATGAGTTAGCGCGCCCAGGCACTTGTGGTGTGGGGTACAACAGTATTCGATTTGATGACGAAGTAACACGCTACACGCTGTATCGTAACTTTTATGATCCTTATGCGCGGGAATGGCAAAATAATTGCTCGCGATGGGACATTATCGATATGTTGCGCTTAACCAGAGCATTACGTCCCGAAGGTATTGTGTGGCCTACTTATGAAGATGGCTCGCCTAGTTTGCGCTTAGAGGATTTAACAAAAGCAAACAATATAGATCATGGCCATGCGCATGATGCTTTATCGGATGTGTATGCCACCCTAGCGATGGCAAAGTTAGTAAAGGAAAAACAGCCCAAATTATATGAGTACGTCATAAATAATCGAACTAAGGCGGCGGCACAGCGCCTTTTGGATGTGACGACCATGAAGCCGGTTTTGCATGTCTCATCTCGTTATCCAGCAGAGTTGGGCAATCTTGCCGTTGTTGCTCCTTTAGCGAACCATCCGGTTAACCGAAACAGCACATTGGTGTGGGATTTACGTGTGGATCCAACCCCTTTGTTTGATTTGCCTGTGGATGAAATCAAACGTTTGATGTACTTACCCGCCGATCAGCGACGTGAAAACGACCCTAAAATAGCGCTAAAGCAGGTGCATGCTAATAAAAGCCCAATTTTAGCGCCTGCGGGTATGTTGAATACAGAAGAAGCGGCTCGGTTTCAGATTAATGGGGATCAATGTCGAGCACATTTAACCATGCTGAGAGGTTTTACTGATCTAAAATCAAAACTGGCCGATATCATGACTGATGATGCAATGGAGTCGGATGGTGATCCTGACCATATGCTGTATGGGTCAGACTTTTTCAAAGAGGCCGATAAGCAAGCGATGGTTCAGATACGCGAAGCACACCCTGAGGAATTAGCCGACCTATCCTTAGCATTTCAAGATCCACGTTTAGAAGAAATGCTGTTTCGTTACCGTGCGCGAAATTACCCGTATACCCTCAGTAGTGATGAGCAGGTGCAATGGGAGCAGTACCGTACCGATAAACTTATGAAATCTGATAAGCGTAATTTGATGACCATGAAGGCATTTTATGAGCGTTTAAATACATTGTATGGATCGCCTGAATTGGATCAAAACCAGCGTGAGTTGCTAGAGGAACTGGCCATTTACGCTGAATCGATTATCCCTATGGATGACACGTATTAAGTTAGCATTGCTAGCTGAATGCTCAGCAACCAGTAACCAATTAAGGAGCAGGGTAATGCAAAAGAATACTTTGCGCGGTCAAATTGTCGGGGCTAAGGGCGCTCGTTGGTTACTCGTTGTGTGCTCGTTATTTAGTGGTTTGGCGGCAGCCGTTGACGAGCCTATGCCGTACACTCTAGTTTACCCAAACGGTTATGCTGAAGGGACGGACAACGGCGCGACAGCCTATGCCAGTAAGCGCAGAGGAGACTTTGATAGCGAGCCAATGACTGTGATTCAGCCAATAGATAAGCCTTCTGATTTACCGCCACCGACAATCATAGCGCCATCGTCTTCGCCAGCGGTATTTGAGTTTAAAGCTGGGAAGGTAGCTAGCAAATCAGATCTCACTGGCGAAGATGCGGTATTTCAGCGTATCTATGACGACCAAGAGGCTGATCGTTGTGTGCTTAATCGACAAGCGTGTGAACAAGAAGAACAGGAGAAGAAGCAAAATCGTCAGTTTATTTCTTCTGGCAATCTAGCTCCGGCTCCTCGCTAATCAGATTTTTTACCCTTTCCAATACAGTTGGTATTACGTGTTACCCCTTACTCCCATTATAAGTCTGGATCAGTAGACAGTGTCTGCAGTATGAGACGGCGCGTAATCATTTCCTCATAAATGCTTTTTAATTCTGGAGCCGTTAGGGTTGATATGTATGCCGATAACCGTTCTCTTTTATCAAAGCTTAATGCTTGATTATCAATATCACGCCAAAAACGATTAGTACTGTCGGATAGCTGACGGTCTTGGTCGTTGATGCGGGCGAGTACGCTGGCTTTAAATCGATTTAACGTTGTCTCATCTAACTCGCTAAGTTGCTGAGTGAATGCCTGTATAAAGGCGTCCATACGCTCTTTAATGACTTGGATATCCGTCGAAGGGGACTGCACTACCAGTGCCATACCAGGCTGTTTACGGATTGTCATAGGCGATGCAAAAACGATATAACCTAACTGCTGTTCGGTTCTTAGCTGAGAGTAAAAAGGCGCTGAGAAAATCTCGTTAATTAGCGTGACGGCCGCCGCTTCTTTTTCTGTCGCGTTGGCGGTTTGTAAATACTGCACAACGGCATGGTCTTTGTGTTTAACCGGTACTGCTTGGGTAAATTGTTCTTCGCTTTCGATTTTCACTATGGAAGTATCGGGCGCTACTTCTCCTAATGTAACAGGCGAAAGCTGCGTTTCAATGGTGCGGGTAAGGTTTAGAGCCTGTGGAGCAAGCAAATTGCCGTTAGCTAGGACACGCACCTCAACTGATTGATAAAAGCGGTCAATGAGCGCTGAGAGCTTTTCAAGTGTATACGACTGAGCCGCGACGGTTTGTTCATGTAGGTTCGGGTCGCGTAATAAGAAATCATAGCCGGCAGAAAATAATTGGTTATAGGGTGTTTCTTTGTCGGCATTGCTCAAGCTTTGTAGAAGGTCTTGTTTAACGCGGTTAAAGCGTTCGCTTGATAATTCTGGATGGCGTAAAGCACTAACGACAGGCGTGAGTAAACGGCCGATTTGTTGGTCATAGCCTGATATGCGAACACTAATTCCGCGAGCATGGGAATATATTTGGGTTGATAACCCAGCCATCTGAGCATCGTAAAGCAGCTTATTAAGTTGCTCGTTAATCAAATCCGTATAAAGGTGAAGGCCGACAGAGGCGTCAGCACCTTCGCGTGCTACAGGTGATAGCAAGGTAAACCAAACGTCAGCTTTGGGAACGTTGAATTGAGTATTGTGTAAGTGCCACAAAGCTAACCCAGAGACACCGGTGTCAAGCTGAGTTGGGACTAACTGAGTTTGTGTTGATTCGTTTGTAGCGCCTTTCAAGGAAAGATCAGTCGCTATGAAAGGGTTGGTATGACGAACAAAAAGTTCAGGGTTGGTCGGTGCTTTGCTCCAAGTGGCGAGTTGTTCACTGGTTAATGGGATGACTTGATAAGGCGTATTGTAATATGGCGCTTTTTGATCGCTGTTTAAGCTATTGGCTTGTAGTGCCAAAACCATGTTTTCTGGCGTTATTTGGGTTATGTAGCGTTTAATTACATCAGAGTCGTATCGGTCGAGCCGATAGGGCGCGACTAATAAATCTTCTATCGGGTAGGTCTGATTCGCCATACGTTGGGAGAGTTGCGTAACATAATGTATGGGTTCTCTTTCATCTAAAAACTGAAATGCTTGCTGGCTCAGGAGTTTTTCTTCATTAAAAAGAGCTTGGCTGATGCCTTGTGTCTTTAATGATGCAATGTAGCTAAAAAATAGGCTGACTATTTCGTCTTTGTGATTGAAGCCTTCGGGTGTTAAGCCAATATAGACGCTAAAGGCCGATTCATTATCAAAAGATTGCCCCGGAGAAGCCCCAAGGCTATTTGCCCATCCTTTGGACTTTAATAACGCAAGAAGGCTGCCGTCTCCTTCATAGCCAACCATGCTGCTGATAAGGCTAAGCGGTTTTGTCTCCCAATAGTCGCGGTCACTGGGCATGGGGAAAGTCAAACTTAAACCATAATCATCCTTTAACGTTTGGATGTTAATCTGGATGGGTAAATCACTTGGGTCATACAAAGGCGTATTAATAGTAAATTCTGGGGTCGATTTGTTAGGTATTGCACTGAAATATTGTTGGGCAAGCTCGGCTAGTTGATCCAGTGATTGCTTGCCCAATATCGCAAGTTTCATTTGGTTAGCGCTGTAGTATTGGTTATAAAAAGCGACAACATCTTTACGCAGTTGGCCGTTCTCATTATTTAATGTCTCTAAATTTCCAACAGAGAAGCGGCTGGCAGGGTGCTCTGGATTCATTATTTGTTGCGTAGCTGCATAAACTCGACGGTTATCATCACGGATTTTTGCGCGATATTCTGAGTGAACGGCATTACGTTCGCGCTGGGTATATTCTTCGGAAAAAAGTGGATGTATAAAAAACTGTGAAAAACGATCCAGAGCTGGCGCTAGGTCGTTCGCATTGATATCAAAAAAGTAATTGGTGTTTTCGAGTGCAGTAAAGGCATTGTGAGACCCCCCATGAGATTGTATAAAGGCCTGATACTCGCCGGCTTTGGGGTATTTCTCGGTGCCTAAAAACAGCATGTGCTCTAAAAAGTGCGCTAAGCCTTCACGACCTTTTGGGTTAGCGGCCGAGCCTATATTAACATCCATTGATACAGCGGCCTTGCTGGTGGCCGGGTCAGATATTAGCAGCACCTCAAGTTGATTAGGCAGAGTAAGGACTTGATAGGCCCGGCTATCATTGGGACTTTTTATGAGGTTAGCAGCTGCCTGACTGGGTAGGGAGATAAATAGGGACAGGGCTACGACGGCAATCGTGTAGATTACTACTAATGGCTGTTTTACGCGTGCACATCTGGCTGACATCGCTACTTCCTTAAGAAAAAGTCTTAAAAAGACAATGAAAATCAATTTACTAACTTAGTTGGTCATTGAGCGGATAGACAGTATCCTATTTAGCTGGTTCCGTGAATACAGTAACCCTGTACATATATAGATATGTGACTCGCGCTGGTTAAATGCGGTTGTTCTTCTGGTTAAACGCCTTAGAATGAAGAATTGGTGTTCACTTGGGATAAGTGGCAAACAGACAAAGGATGAATTGATGAATCGCGAGAAAGTGATCTTTGCTTTTTTTATAGTGTTAGCGCTAACCATTAACTTTGGTTTTTTTATCGGTGATATCGATGACCCTATTCATCACAATGAGTTTGAGTTGTTTGCCGCTTTAGTCGTCAGTTTGATTTGTACCGTACTCAAGTTTGGTGATCGCACTCACTTAGGAGCACTGATGTTGGCGACCAGTTTGGTGGCCGATTTGCAGCTTATTATTGCGGCTTTTCTATGGGGCTTTGCTGAGCAAATTAGCGGAGGGCTCACTCCTCATATGATGTCCAGTATTGTGTCATTGTCGGGTGGGGCCGTCTTGGCCAATGTGGTATCGGTTGTATTACTAGTGGTTGAGACGGTAGTGGTACGTCGCTAGTCCATGAATAATATTATTTATTTGGTACTACGCCGGTTACGAATGCCGCTCATCACATTGATTGTGATTTATGCAATTTCTGTGTTGGGCTTTGTGCTTATTCCGGGCCAAGATGATGAGGGCAACCCGTGGCGCATGGGATTTTTTCATGCCGTTTATTTTGTTTCCTTCATGGGGTCCACAATAGGCTTTGGTGAGATCCCTTATCCGTTTACTGATGCGCAACGCATGTGGGCGCTTATTATGATTTATGCCACGGTTATCTCGTGGCTATATAGCATCGGTTCCATGCTGGCGCTTTTGCAAGAGCCAGGTTTTGGTCGCATGCTGCGCCGCCGATCGTTCACTAATGAAGTGTTTTCTATTACAGAACCTTTCTATCTAGTGTGTGGCTATGGCGTGACCGGAAAAATAGTGGTCGAAAAATTAGCACTGAGGGATATCAGAACCGTCGTCATTGATGTGGACCAAGACTGCATCGATGAGCTCGATATGTGTGGTTTACCTTTAAGGGTTCCCGGCTTGTGTGCTGATGCGGCGTTACCTGACATTTTAGATGATGCTGGTGTACAGCGTGATAACTGCATCGGAGTGTTGGCTTTAACTGACGATGATAACGCTAACCTTTCAATTTCTATCGCTAGTAAATTGCTCAAACCTAATCGTCTCGTCATTAGCCGAACGGAGTCTGATGTTACAACGGGCAATTTATTGTCATTCGGCACTGATATCGTGATTGATCCTTTTGTTACCTACGCTCGTTATTTGTCGATGGCAATAAACGCCCGATACAAGCACTTGGTATACGATTGGCTAATCAACCCCACACACCGGCCTCTGTCCAGTGCTAATCAAAAAATCGTTGGTCGTTGGATTATTTGCGGCTTTGGCCGCTTTGGACGACAGTTATATAAGGCGTTTCGTGATTGCGGCGTTACGGTAACCATCATCGACTCAGACCCTATCAATGTTAACAAAACACAACAGCAAGTATGGGGTGTGGGTACAGAAGCTCATACTTTAAAAGAAGCGGGTGTAGAGGAAGCCGTAGGGATTATTGCGGGTACCAATAATGATGCGGACAATTTATCGATTATCATGACGGCGCGGGAATTAAACCCTAAATTAATTACAGTAGTTCGCCAAAATTTAGACGCCAATCACCTGATATTTTCTAACTCTAAAGCAAACTTCATTATGGAATCGGGTGGAATCATTGCTAATCAGATTCTTGCCCAAATAAAAACGCCGTTACTAGCAAAGTTTATTCAATCAATGAATGCTTATAACGATATTTGGGCACATGAGTTACTTAACCGCATGAGCCGTGTAGTAGGGGATCAAGAAGTCGATAGCTGGGCCTTTACGGTAAATGAAGAACAAACGCCGGCTTTAATGATGGCGTTGAATGAAGGGAAATCATTAAAGCTTAATGTTTTCATGAAAGATCCAAGAGAACGCAAACGTATGTTGAATGTCTTTCCGTTACTCTTGTACCGTCGTGGCGAGGTGTATATGCTACCCGGCGAGTTAGATAAGCTCATGGCCGGTGATCAAATTCTGCTGTGCGGTCTAACGACGAGTTTTAGCCAAATTGAATGGACAATTAATAATTATAATGTGCTGTACTACGTTTTAACCGGAGAAGACAGGAGTCGAACCTTGCTATCGCGCTGGTTTCGGGAAAAGCCTGAATAATAAAAAACGGTAACGTCGCTAGGGATTCCTCATGGCTTATGTTTTATTGTGTTTCACAGCTCTTTTTTGGGCTGGGAATTTTGTTTTAGGGCGCGCAATGCACTTGGTGCTACCGCCAATAACAATGGCGGAAATGCGTTGGAGTTTGGCACTCTTATTGATTCTGCCCTTCTTATTACCACGCCTTCGTCTGCATTGGCCTGTTATTTGTCGATATTGGAAACGCTTGTTTTGCATGGGTGTGTTGAGCGTTGCAAGCTTTAATACGCTTATTTATGTAGGCTTAACCCATACCACTGCAACCAATGCTACCTTGCTGCAGTCGGCGGTTCCTATTGTTATTTTGCTGGTGACCGGACTGTTTTTTAAGGAGCCTGTTTCGCTTCGTCAGTGGGGTGGGGTGGCGTGTTCGTTAATGGGAGTGCTGACGCTAATTACAGCAGGGCATTTGGAAACGTTACTTCATTTATCGATCAATCAAGGTGATTTATGGGTGCTGGGAGGCGTTTTTAGTTGGGCTCTTTATTCGATTTCGTTACGCTGGAAGCCTGTTGAATTGGATGGTTTTACGTTTTTTGGTGTAACGGTTGTGGTAGGCGTACTGGTTTTGTTGCCCCTGTCTTTGTTAGAGCTGCAAACGGTAGCGCCTCCAGCTTGGTCAACTAAATCAATAGCGACCATCGTGTATATGGCGATATGCCCATCTATTCTTGCGTATATTTTTTGGAACCGAGGTGTCGCGGAACTTGGTGCTCCTAAAGCCGGTCTATTTATTCATCTTATGCCGCTATTTGGCATTGTGCTGTCCGCTATATTTTTAGGTGAAGCGATTCGTAGCTACCATTTTGTTGGGATGGCTCTTATTTTCGGTGGGATATATCTAGCCGTTGTTGCGGATGCATTGAAAAGAATTCAAAAAACTACTTGAGGTACCTATGCGTAACTTCTTTATTGCTCTACTAATGTCTTTCTTTGTTGTGGGAATCACAGCCCCAGTAGCTGATGCCGCCCGATTCGGTGGCGGTGCTAAGCTGGGTAAAACCTTCACAGCGCCTAAAAAAAGCTCACCGGCGGCCAGTAATACGCAACAGAAAACGCCAACTCAAGCGGCTGCTTCAGGTAAAAAGCCAGGGATGATGGGGGGCTTAATGGGTGGCTTGTTAGCAGGTGGATTATTGTCTGCTTTGTTCTTTGGGGGCGCTTTCGATGGTATCCAGCTAATGGATGTCCTACTCATTGCCTTAGTGGCGTTTGTGCTTTTCAAATTGTTTGCAAGCAAGAAGCAAGCACAGTCTCAAGCCCAGTATGCGGGGGCGGGTGGCGCTCAGTATCGTGAGACAGCACCCGAGCAGCCGTCGGGCAATGGGCAAGATCTTAGTAACGCGTCTGTCGATACACTCCCAACGACATCGCATGGTCAATATGGGCAGGCCGAAACACCTGCATGGTTCGATAAAGCGGCGTTTGTTAAGGGAGCCCAAAGCCACTTTGAAAACTTACAAAAAGCGTGGGACGAACAAAATTGGGAAGAAATTGCTACCTACACGACTCCTGAGCTACTCGCTGAATTAAAAGCTGAGCGTGCGAAGCACCCAGCAGATCAAACAACCGAAGTGGTTTCTGTGATGGCTGATTTATTTAACTTTATCGACAATCAGAGCAATGTTGTTGCTAGTGTTCACTTTTATGGTTGGATTAAAGAGGGCCGTGCAGAACAGCCAAAAGAGTTTGGTGAAGTGTGGCATTTAACGCGTGACATGACTCAGCCAAACGCAGATTGGTTTATCGTAGGGATGGAGCAAGAGCAGACTTCTTAAGGGCTAGTCATATTAAAAGGCACCTATCTAGGTGCCTTTTTTTGTGGATTAACTTTGTGTTTTAAGCTTGTTCTTCGCGTTTAAACACAAAAGTATCGCCTTCCGATTCACTAGGGCAAAAATAGTAGCCTTCGTAGTCAAACCGTTTGAGTTGCTCAGGGTCTGTAATAGCCTGATCAATAATGAACCGTGTCATTAATCCACGCGCTTTTTTCGCATAAAAACTAATGATTTTATAGTGGCCATTCTTTTGGTCTTTAAACACTGGTGTAATAATTTGTGCGTTTATTTGTTTAGCTTTGACAGCTTTGTAGTACTCATTCGATGCTAGGTTTACAAGCACGGGTTTGTCTTGCTTTGCTAAATCATCATTGAGTGACTCCGTTAGCTCATTGCCCCAGAACTGGTATAAATCTTTGCCGGCTTTGTTGGCTAGCTTCGTTCCCATTTCTAACCGGTAGGGCAGCATTAAATCCAGCGGCCGTAAAACGCCGTAGAGGCCGGACAGCATACGAAGATGATCTTGTGCATAAGCGAGTTTTTCTTCGCTGAGGGTTTGGGCATCTAAGCCTGTGTATACGTCGCCCTTAAAGGCTAAAATAGCCTGCTTGCCTTGGCTATCGTCGTAATCTTTTACCCAAGAGTTGTAGCGCGCCACATTTAAACTGGCCAACTTATCGCTTAGCTTCATTAACTGGGCAACGTCTTGAACAGATAGCTGTTTGAGTTCATCTATCAGTGCATTAGAGCGCTCTAAGAACCGAGGCATCGTTGATGTTTTGGTGGTAGGTGGTGTCTCGTAATCGAGGGTTTTAGCTGGTGAAATCACAATTAACATAACAATCGCTCAACTCTGTTATCTGGGTCAGTAAGTATGATGACTATTTTGCACGCATCTGACAGATTTACCACCGGTTCTTTATGAGTTGTGGCTATTGCCGTGTTAGAAAAAAGTAATGAGTGACATAACGTGAATGGATCTAAATGTCAGGCGAACCAGTGGCTAAATTTGTGTATCATGTGGCCTCGTTTTAAAGTTTTTTTATCGAGTTTATGTTATTCAGGATCGATCTGTTATGTCTAAGAAGACGGTTTTAACCGGTATTACCACCTCAGGTACCCCACATATTGGTAACTACTTGGGTGCTATCAAACCTGCAATCAATGCTAGCCAAAATGATGCTTTTCAGAGCTTCTTTTTTTTGGCGGACTACCATGCATTGATTAAATGTCAGGACCCGGCTCGTGTAGCGCAATCTTCTCGTGAAATAGCAGCAACTTGGCTAGCATTAGGCCTAGATACGGATAAAGCGACGTTTTATCGCCAAACGGATATTCCTCAGATAACGGAGTTGTCATGGATTCTCTCGTGCTTGACTTCTAAAGGTTTAATGAACCGTGCGCATGCCTATAAAGCCTCGGTTGATGCGAATCGTGATGCAGGTAATCCAGATTTAGATGACGGTGTTACCATGGGGTTGTTTAGCTATCCTGTTTTAATGGCTGCCGATATTTTGATGTTTAATGCGGATATAGTGCCGGTTGGTAAAGATCAAATTCAACACATTGAGATGGCTCGTGATGTGGCTGGGCGCTTTAATCACGCCTATGAACCTTTGTTTGCCTTGCCAGAAGCCCAAGTAGATGAAGCAACTCAGCTCATTCCGGGGTTAGATGGCCGTAAAATGTCAAAAAGCTATGATAATACGATTCCGCTTTTTTGCTCATCAGATCAACTGCGTAAGCTCATTAACCAAATTGTAACGGACATCAAAGCCCCAGGCGAACCAAAAGACCCTGATAACAGCACCTTGTTCCAGTTATACAGCTTATTTGCTAACGAGCAAGAAACGTCAGTTATGCGCCAGCGCTACTTAGAAGGTATAGGGTGGGGCGATGCCAAAAAAGAGCTTTTTGAATTTTTGGATAGTCAGCTTACGCAGCCGCGTAATCGTTATAACGAGCTAATGAACGATTTAGGCACCGTAGAGGCTATTTTGCAAAAAGGTGCAGAGAAAGCCAAAGCTGTTTCAGAACCTTTTATGGAAAAAGTGCGCATCGCTGCGGGAATACGCCCGCTTAATTATGTGCCTGTCGCCAAAGAAGTAAAAACTGAAACCAAAGAAAAGCCAGCCCAAGACTCGGCGCGTGCTGAGGAAGGTCGTCGACGAGCGATCCTTATGCAATTAACGCCGGTATTTAAACGTATTGATTCGGCTGCTGATAAAGCGAAAGAAGCAGCGGTAGTGCTGGCTGAAAAAGCAGAGGAAGTGGAGCAGTTAAAGAAAAAAGCGAAGCAAAAAGCACAAAACGAACTGGATATCTTAAAAGAGGAGTTGGCTAAGTTTTTTTAAGATTTGCGTGATTAACGCTCACTGATAAGCCCTTGCTATTAATAAGGTTGATATATGTTATTGGTCGCTAGCTTAGAAGTGAGCTAAATTTTTAGATGTAGTCAATTTCGCCAAAATTAGCTCTAGAAACGTTAAGGAGATGCAGTAATGGCTAATCAATTCCAAACAGGCATTGTTGCAGAAGCATCCGTTGATGCGTGTTTTTTGACCTTGTCTATCAAGGCGGGAAATGAGCCTGCTGTAAAATCTATTCTTGCTTCGTTACCTCAGGTTATCACTGAGTTTACGGCACGCTATAGTGATGTGAATCCTCATGCCGTTGTGGCGATTGGTTCAGAGGTATGGGATAGGCTATATGATACAAAGCCTGCGCTTTTACAAGCGTTCCCGACGCTTGAAACTCCCGGAATAATGCCCAACACACCTGTTGATCTTTTGCTTCACGTTCGTTCTGATCGTCGTGATATCACTCATTTATTAGAAGAAGCCTTGTATAAGCCACTGTCTGAATATGTAGATGTGGTAGAAGAAATATTCTGTTTTCGTTTCTTAGAAAGCCGCGATATGACCGGCTTTGTCGATGGGACAGAAAATCCGCAAGGTGAAGACCGTTTAAGCGTGGCGTTGGTTGGTGACGAGGACGCTGAGTTTGTGGGCGGATCATATTTACACCTACAGCGATATGTCCACAATATGAAGAAGTGGTCTACTCAAAGTTTAAAAGAAAAAGAGGATACATACGGCCGAACTCAAGACGATAACATTGAATATGCATCGGCTGATAAACCATTAACAGCGCATACTAAACGTGCGTCTATCAAGAATGCCCAAGGGCAATCTTTGGAACTGTTGAGGCAGAGCCTACCTTATGGAGGCGTTAAAGAATCAGGTTTGATGTTCGCTAGTTATTGTCGTACACCTGACAATTTCAATTTAATCTTGAAGAGTATGGTTGACGGTGATGGGCATGGCCATACAGATCGAATGCTGCAATTTACACGTGCTGTGACTGGGCAGGCTTTCTTTGCGCCATCGCCTCAATGGTTGAAAACCAACGGCTAGCTATCATGCGCAGCGGCGTTTCTAGAAATAAAGCACTGGCAACTACCAGTGTTTTTTTATTTGTTTAGAAAATCATTCAATTCCATAAAAAACCCCACAAGCTTTACGTCTACTGGCCGATAGCTCGCTTAACATTGTTCAACTAACCTTAGATACGAAAAAACTTTATTAAATAAGGCGTTTTCAGCATTCGTTTCTATACTGAAGGTAAGCCATAAAGTTTAGGGTTGGTTCATCATTTTAGCGGAGAGTTTTTCATCCTATGCTGTTTAGCCGACATATCAGGAAGAGTGCTGGTTTATTTCTATTCTTTGCAAGCCAAAGCAGTTTAGCTGCTGATAGCCTCAGCCTTGAACAACTCAAAAGTATGGATATTGAAGAGTTGTCTTCAATTGAAGTAGGTATCGCCTCCAAAATACCCACAAAAGTAGAAGAAACCCCGGCAGCGGTATATGTACTAACGTCAGAAGATATCCGGCGCTCTGGCCACAGCAGCGTAGCGGAAGCATTGCGAATGGTTCCGGGCTTAAATGTCGGATCTGTTTCAGGAAACTCATGGGCTATTAATTCGCGCGGTTTCCAAGAAACATTCTCGAATAAATTCTTAGTCCTTCTAGATGGTCGTAGCTTATATAGCCAGACATTTGGTGGTGTTTACTGGGATATGAACGATATCCGAACAGAGGATATTGAACGTATTGAAGTCATTCGCGGTCCAGGTTCTGCCGTGTGGGGAGCTAACGCGATGAACGGAGTAATTAATATAATTACCCGTTCAAGTTTCAACGCTCAAGGAGGGGAAGTCAGTACAACCCTTGGTAATCAACGGAATGAATTGAGTTTACGTTATGGTGGTGAGTTAAACACTGATACCACTTACCGAGTCAGTGGGAAGGTGCAGTCCACCGAGCAAAATAGCCCGACTCAAACCTCTGGACTTGGCTTTAGAGAAAAATTGGCTGAGGACGAATCCTCGCAAGGTCGGCTAAACGTTAGAACCGATACCGATTTCGGTAAGGGCTCTTCTCTCATGCTAGAGGCGGGCGTTTTTAGAGGAAAGTCAGAGCAGCGGATGTTCGTTGCTGAAGAAAACCAAATAACCGACCCTGCCCTGTATCAGCAATATAGAGGGCTAGAACTTTACAATATTCTAGGGCTCTTTCAACAAGGTTTAATAAATACTAACGAGTTCACCTCATTATTATTAGATGAAAATGGGGATTCGTCCCTAGGTTGGGATTGCTTAACAAGCCACTGCACCTATGATATCCGCGATGAGCAAACCTATGAAGGTGCACATTTACTGGGTAAATGGCGGCAAGTTTCGGGGAAAGAGTGGTATAGCATTCAAGCCTATGTAGATTATGTAGAAAGGTCGGAGTATCAGATAAAGCAAAGGGCTTTGTCACTTGATATCGACTTAGAGCATGGTTGGAATTCGAATTTAGGCGATTTTGCTATAGGAGCCGGATTTCGTTCAACTGATGATTCAGTTAAATCGAATCGCTCGTTTACACCGGTACTACAGCTAAACCCATCTAATAGTCGAAATAACATAGTTAACTTGTTTGTACAAAATTCGTTTCAATTAACTGATGACATTCGGATTTTATCGGGTTTAGGTTATGAATACTCAAGCCAAACAGGCGTGCAATGGCAACCGACCATAAGAGGGTTATGGAGTGTTACTCCTGATACACAATTGTGGAGTGCTATGTCTTTCTCTTCGCGTACCGCTTCGCGAATTGAAACGGGCGCAATTGCTAACTCTGCTTATAGGGTCGAAACAAATGGTGATCATGCAGAAGAGCAGCTCAGCTCATTAGAGTTAGGGCTGCGACACAGTTTTACCAATAACCTGTCTATCGACCTATCGGCTTATAAGTACTGGTATCGAAACCTTACCTCGTTAGTAATCTTACGGGCGTTTGATCCTATTGCGAGCACCCCTGGTGAGCTAACGTTTGGTAATGATGCAGCGGTGGATGCCTATGGAGCAGAGTTGGCAGTCGACTGGCAAGTGGTTCCTAGTTGGAAGCTACAGGCGTCTTATAGCTGGATTTCTCAGAACGAAAAGCGCTTGGCTTCTAATATTGAATCAATCATCTCGACCAAGAAGTCGGCCGAACAACAGTGGAGCCTCCGCTCCTACTGGGATGTCACCGAGGATGTTGAGCTTGATGTTAGTCTTTACTATGTATCAGACATTGGCGAATCAGGGTCGCAAATATTACTCGGTAACGAACACTCCATCGATAGCTACTTGCGAACGGACATAAGGTTAGGTTGGCAACTGTCACCTCAAGCAGAAATTAGCTTAATTGGACAAAACCTTTTTGATAGCACACATGAGGAGTTTTTTTCATCGCCCATCAATGTCGGAGGTGTTTCTGAAAACACCGATGTGAAGCGCAGTGTTTCTGCTAAATTCACATTGCGGTTTTAGGGGTGGAGATGAAAATGATGTCTACACTCAAAACCTTAAACATTGGACGCCACCTCCCTCAAAGACGTGCTTTGCCGCGATTGACGTTAATCTTGTTCGCGATGCTATTTATGTACCATTCAACGGCACGCGCAGAGGAAGTTTCTAATCCGTTGGATGATATTAAGTCTGTTTATATCTTTAACTTTTTGTCATTTATCGATTGGCCTGAGCCTCAAGATGATCACTACCAGTTATGCATTGTTGCTCAGCGCTCTATGTATGAGCGTATCGCGGCTGTTGTAAGTGGTGAGCAAATCGAGGGGCGACCCATAAACATGCGTATGTTAGAGGGTGATATACGCGGATGCCATCTTGTCTATTGGCAAGCCGGCATGCCAATAAGTGATGCAGAGCTTGCGCAACTGAAGGCGAGTGATGCGCTATTGGTAAGCGACAAGAACAACTTTATTTCCAACGGCGTGGGCATGGTTGCTTTTGAGACGCGGGGCCGTAAGGTGCGAGTAGCTATGAATTTAACGGCGATGGAAAATGCCGGCTTTAAAGTGAGTTCTAAGTTGCTGCGCGTAGTGCGGATTGAACGCTAACCGGTCAAGCAAGCGTTAGAGTAAGTCTAAGGCCTAAGCCCCATCATTTGAGAGGGCTTAGGTGATTTAGATGCTTTTACTGTTGAGTTTCGTTTTCAGTAAAGACGCCTTCAAATAAAGCGGTAGATAAATAACGTTCACCTGAGTCAGGTAATATAACTACGATTTTCTTACCAGCGTTCTCAGGTAAAGCCGCGACCCTTAGCGCTGCTGCTGTGGCCGCACCGCATGATATCCCTGCTAAGATACCTTCTTCTTTCATTAAACGTTGTGCAGTGGCGATAGCGACTTCGTTGCTGACTTGTTCAACTTGATCCACTAAAGATAAATCTAAATTGCCGGGTACAAAGCCTGCGCCTATACCTTGGATTTTATGCGGAGACGGTTTTACTTCTTCGCCGTTGATAGTTTGGCTGATGACAGGAGAACTTGTAGGCTCGACAGCTACACTTTTGATAGCCTTACCTTTAGTGTTTTTAATATAGCGCGAAACACCCGTTATCGTACCGCCTGTACCGACACCGGCCACCAAAATATCAATTTCACCTTCCGTATCTTCCCAGATTTCTGGTCCGGTTGTTTTTTCGTGGATGGCCGGGTTGGCTGGGTTCTGAAATTGTTGGAGCATAATGACACTGTCTGGATCGGCATCGACAATCGACTGTGCTTTTTCAATAGCACCCTTCATGCCTTTTTCAGGCGGTGTCAGTACAATTTCAGCCCCTAATGCCTTCATTAGTTTACGGCGCTCGATACTCATCGAAGAAGGCATCGTGAGTATGAGCTTGTAGCCTCGTGATGCTGCGACAAAGGCTAAGGCGATGCCCGTGTTCCCACTTGTTGGTTCAACAAGTGTAACACCGGGTTTTAGTTTTCCCGATTTCTCTGCTTCCCATACCATGCTGGCGCCTATGCGGCATTTGATTGAACCGGCTGGGTTACGAGATTCTATTTTGGCGTAAATTTCTGCGTCTGGAGCAAGACGAGCCAAGCGAACAAGCGGGGTATTGCCAATACTAAGGGAATTGTCTGAAAAAGCCTTCATGGTGCCTCCTATAACGAAAATGTACTTTAATTTGTAGTGTACCTGCCGATAAGTTTGTTTTCACAGATTCCTTTGCTATATCTATATTATCTAATGAATAAAGCGTCTGTCCTTAATCAGGTAAAGAGCCTAGGAACAGTGTAAGACCCAACCATAGTCGCTTTGTTGGTTAAAACTATGTGAATTGAAATTGGTGATATTTGAAAAAGTTACTGTACGACCTACCTGTTCGCCACAAGTTATCTGCTATCGTCATGGCAACTGCATTAGCGGTTGTTATGCTGTCTTACTCTATATTTATTGTGAATTTTTGGTTGACCAGTCGAGATCAGCTGGTTGAGTCGCTTCATACGCTTACGAAAGCCGTTAGCGCGAACGTATCAGCGGCGGTGATTTTTGATGATAGCTTAACGGCAACAGAAATCCTTAACACACTCAATGCCAACCCTAATGTTGAGTATGCCGTGCTGCAAAATGAAGAGGGTGCCTTCTTTGCAGGATACGGTGATTTGCTTTCACCTCAAGATAAAACTCAATTCGAAAACTTTATGTCTGTTCAGAGCACCGATTGGAGCTACGACTTTATTGGTAATTACTTAATCATTGAGCAGCCAGTCATGGTTGAGAAGCGCTTTATTGGTATGTTAGGGGTTGCGGTGAGTTTAGAGAACTACCAAGAGAGCATTCGGCGCTGGGTGTTATACGGTGTAGGTATTTTATTCCTCGTGTTATTAGTCGGCTATTTTATTTCGTTAAGACTGCAACGTTTTATTATTAAGCCGCTTGATAAAATGGTAAACACGATGAGCGAGGTAGCTAAATCTAGCGATTACAGCAGCCGTGTGCGGTACCGTTCAAAAGACGAGCTTGGTCAGCTTGTTGAAGGCTTTAACAGCATGTTGGCTCAAATTCAAAACCGAGACGCCGAGCTAAAACACGCTAGGGATGTTGCCGAGCAGGCCAACCATGCAAAGTCACGCTTTTTAGCGACAATGAGTCATGAAATTCGCACACCTATGAACGGGGTGCTCGGCATGGCTGAGCTGATAATGAGCACACCGCTCAATGAAGAGCAGTTACGTTACGCACAAACGATTCATAGCTCCGGCGCATCGTTATTAAGTATTATTAACGACATATTAGATTACTCTAAATTTGAAGCCGGGCAGCTTAAACTGGAATCGATTCGTTTAGATATGTACGAGCAGATAGATCATGTGCTCGAGCTGCTTGGCGAGTCTGCACACAATAAGCAGATTAAGATTCACACCGAATACGATCCTAAGTTTAGCGGGCACTTAAAAGGAGACTCTACTCGTATCCGCCAGGTGCTTATTAATTTGGTGGGTAATGCGATTAAGTTTACTCAGGACGGCTGTGTAGTCATCAAAGTACGCAGCTTCTTTTCAGACGAATCACCGTTTATTCGAATTGATGTCATTGACAGTGGGCCGGGTATTTCTCCTGAAGCCCAAGAGCGTATTTTTGAGTCTTTTTCGCAAGCCGACTCATCCATTACCCGTAAATATGGGGGAACCGGCCTAGGCTTGGCGATCTGTAAACAGTTAGTGGAGAACATGTCTGGACGTATTGGTGTGCAGAGCGTTCCCGGAGATGGTGCTACTTTTTGGTTTGAGCTGCCGGTAGAACAGTCAGATATTCAGCAAGGGCATGATGGTGCGACTTTACTCGGCGGTTATCGGATGTTGGTTGTGTCATTGGACAGTACCTTTGCGCAACAGCTGAAAGAGCAACTTCACTGTTGGGATGTGTATGTCGATATAGCGGCTTCAGTCCATATGGCAGAGCAGAAGCTTCAAATGGCTTCCGAACGGGGTAAATCATTCGATGTGATGATCATCGATCGGGAAGGTATAGCACGAGAAAGTATCTCTTTAATGCAATCGGTGAAACGGCGAGCGAACCTCAGCGAACCTGCCTATTTATTGGTGAGTACTCCCGAGCAGAGTTATAGCTGTTTACCCAGTAATGCAAAGGTGATTTTCAAACATTCAGACTCAGTGCGCCCCTCTGTTTTATTGGATACCTTGTCAGGAATGTTAGCTCCTGACTCTCTTTCTTTTGGGGGCACTCAGCCCACAGGTGATGCTAATAACCTTGATGAAACTGACCATGAACACTTAAATGGCCGTGTTCTTTTGGTCGAAGATAACTTGGTCAATCAACAAGTTGCTTCAGGCTTATTGCGTTCTATCGGTTGTGAATTTGTGATTGCGAACAATGGTAGAGAAGCCGTTGAAAAGTGGAGGAATGATCGCTTTGATATCATTTTAATGGATATCGAAATGCCTATTTTAGACGGGATTTCTGCTACAGCTGAAATTCGCGAAGCTGAAATAGCCGGGCAGCAGGCTTACACGCCAATTGTTGCTGTTACCGCAAACGCAATGGACGGTGATAGAGAACTGTACTTAAGCAATGGAATGGATGATTACTTAAGCAAGCCATTTAGCCGAGCGGGTATACATAAGACGCTGACTCGCTGGTTGAGTGATGGACGTTCTGCATTCAGTGATCTTGAGCAAGAAAGTGATCAATACAGCAGCGAGCCAACACAAATTATTGACTATGCTCATTTAGAGCACTTAAAGCAGCTTTATGATGAAGATGGGCAGCCATTGATTCGGGGTTTGATAGATATTTATATTAAAAATGCGGATGAGATTTTGGCCAATCTCAAGCAGGCTGCAAAGCAGCAAGACTTTGAAGAAATACGCCGTTTGGCTCACAGCTTGAAATCGAGTAGCGGCAATTTAGGTTTATGTGAAGTAACGCAATTATCGCGATCTATCGAATTAAGGTGCCAACGAGGAAATGTCGATGCAGTTGACGATGAGATCGTATTGCTTGCTAACGCGTGTCGGCAGGCTAACGAAGAGCTTGTGGGGTTAGTCAGCCTGCCAGAGTGGATGTAAGGAGCTTTAATTGGAAGTCTATAAAAAAGCGCAAACAGTGCTATTGGCAGATGATGATCCTACTTTGCGTATGGTAGCTGCGGCTCATCTTCGCAAGGAAGGGTATGAGGTAGTTACAGCCGAAAACGGCCATCGCCTATTAGAGCTTCTTGTTGAGTACGAGGCTGATCTCATTGTATTAGACGTTGATATGCCTACTATGAATGGCTTTGAGGCATGTAAGCGTATTCGAGAATTCGAGTCTTGTAAAAACTTACCTATTTTGATGATGACGGGACTTGAAGGCAATAGCTCTATAGAAGAGGCATATAGAGTAGGGGCAACGGATTTTATTGCCAAGCCTGTGAACTGGACATTACTCAAACAGCGTTTGAAGTTTATGCTGCGCGCAACCACTGCTATTAAAGAGCTGTCTGATAGTGAGGCTCGATTGGCCAAGGCGCAAGACATTGCTAAGTTGGGGTATTGGCACTGGGATTTAAAGCGGAAGGTGCTAACGCTGTCGCAACAGCTGCAAGAATTAATTAAATTTCCGAGTACCCAGATTGATTCAGTCGATCGTATTTTGGATGCCGTCGTTTCTAAAGATCGAGAGCACTTGCGTCAAGTTATCTCTTTAGCCCAGACGTTACCCACCAGTTTTCCTACCGACTTTTTCATGCACATATTGGTCTGTCAGCAAGGAAAGCGCACTATGCACGTGCAATCGAGCTTGGAGTGTGACCTGCAAGGGGAGGCGATTGCTATTCATGGAACTGTGCAAGATGTGACCGAGCGCGTTAACGCAGAAGAGCGAATTAGTTTTTTATCCCACTTTGATCGGAAAACGCATCTTCAAAACAGAGAATCGTTTTCACGCTCTTTAGACGGCATGATCCGCTTATATCAAGGCTTAGGTGGCGTGGTAACACTGGTGTTGCTGGATATTAACCGGTTTGGGCGAATAAACGATATCTTTGGTCATACCGCCGGTGATCAAGTCTTAATTGAAGTTGCTAGTCGTTTAAAACACTGCTTGGGAACGTTCTCGAAAAGCGATAAATATGTCGGTACAGAAATTTGCCGCTGGGGTAGTGATATTTATGGTGTGGCTGTTCATGCTAAGCGTTCATCAGATCAGTCGGGCGAAATACCCGTAGCCTTGTTAGCGACCCTCGTAGAACCAATATCGGCTAATGGTCATGCAGTGTCGCTAACGGGATGTATTGGCTATGCCCATGTATCTGATCGGGTTGCAGATACAGATACTCTTGTCCGTAATGCTGAAACGGCGTTACGCCACGCTAAGCGTCAAGGACGAAACTCGGCACATTGCTATCATTCGGGAATGAGCCAAGCGTCAGAACGTCGGGTTTTACTAGAAGGGGACCTTCAAAAGGCGTTGGAAGAAAATCAGCTGTATTTACACTATCAGCCGAGAATCCATGCGGCTAAAAACATTATTGTAGGGGCTGAGGCTTTACTGCGTTGGCAGCATCCGACGCTAGGGCTCGTTTCTCCGGTTGAGTTTATTCCTTTACTCGAAGAAATGGGGTTGATTCATAATATTGGTGCTTGGGTATTTAGGGAGGCGTGTAAACAGTTAAAAATATGGCAAGACATGGGGCATCACGAATTTGTTATGTCTGTCAATTTGAGTGCTGTACAGTTTCGCGATGTTCGTCTAGCGCAAGAAGTGCGGGACGTTATACAAAATGCAGGTATCCACCCAAGCACATTAGAAGTTGAACTAACAGAAACCTCCATCATGGAAGACGTCTCCCAAACGCAAGCCACGCTCATGGTTTTAAAAGAGATGGGGTTACGTATCGCTGTTGATGATTTTGGTACAGGCTATTCATCGTTAAGTTACTTACGTAGCTTCCCACTTGATACGCTGAAAGTTGATCGCGCCTTTATTCGAGATTTAACCACGAATGATGAAGATAAATCATTAGCGGCAGCCATTATTGCAATGGCGCAGTCGTTAAATTTAAGAGTAGTGGCCGAGGGAATTGAACTGCAAGAGCAAGCGTCTTTTTTGTTGGAAAAGTCGTGCGATGAGTTTCAAGGCTTTCTTTTTTCTAAGCCCATTAGCGCTAAGGCATTTACCGAATTACTGAGCAGCTGGCCTAACAGGCCAGATTTTACTGCGCTGTCTTAGCCATGCCTAATGTAGTTTGGTGGTGTAATGTTTGTTATATTAGATTTATCTTAATTATGCGTTGGGTAAAGTTATGCGTCTGGTCCTAAAGCTTATAGCTCCGGCAATCTTTTATTTGGGTTACTTCCTCTTTAGATCTCCTTTTGCTCGTCGTTCTAAAGCTGTTCATAACTTTACCATGAAGGTTTTTCGTGTGGCGGCTGATAATGGAAGTACTCGGGCTCTCTCCCTATACGGACACCTGTTGTTTTATAAAGGGGATGGTCAGCAAAACCGAATACAAGGTGGGATATATTTAGAGCGTGCAGCCGCTGCAGGAGACAGTAAGGCTCAGTATCAAATGGGACGGGTTTATGAATCTGGGTTTGAGAATTATTTCATGCCTTCACCCACTAAGGCCTTGGCTTTTTATAGGCTAGCTGCAGAGCAAGGCCATGGTTTAGCTATATCAAGGCTGGCTACGATCTATCAGCACGGAGAGTTATCACAGCCAGTTGATACTGCCCAATACCTTTACTGGCAAGGGCAGAAAGCATAATCTTTGTGTGAGCTTGTCTATTGCTTCTTTTCCGTACGCAATCGAATACGCATATTGAGCGTAGTTTCGGCATTGCCGGGTACGGTTACTCGCCATACAGCATTCCCGCCGGTTTTTTCAGTTGGGTCTATGGTGCTGCTCACTATAGACCAAGGTTGATAAAAGTCGGTACTGATTTCGAAAACGCGGCTTTCTTTCGCATTATTGCGTAGTAAAAGCTCATGTGCGACTACGGTTCCATCGAAGGCTTCTTGAATGTCGGTTTGTTTGCGCACAATTGATTGGTCAAAGGCTTGTCCCATTGGCAGTTCGACTCGATCGCCAATAGCCGTTTGTTGTAAGTGAGCGGCACCTACGTATTGGAGCTGTCCGTCATTATCCGGTATGAAAAAACGCGCATTTCCCGCTGGCAATGGTTTGCCGATTCCGTGATGTTGGTTGTTGTAAAACCGAATAACTGAGTTTGGCTTGAGTGTTGTTGTTTGTTGCTCTGGGTTGGCTCCAATTCTAAAGCGATAAGTTAAAACGGGCTCTACGCTAACATCCTCTTGGGATATAAAAGGAACTTGCGTACGTTGTTGATCCAGTAGGTTTACAGGTGACTCTAATGTGTAGAGTTGATAATCGCTTAACGATTGCTGTTCAGATATGGCTGAAGCCATCGGTGCGTCCATGGTCGCTCGCATCATGGCCTCTTTGGCATACATGCGCCCATTGCCTTGTACTTGATTTACGTTACCCGCAAGTAATTTGATACGCGCGTTTTTAAAATCGGTACCTGTCATATTTTGTAACGATGCCATCCCTTGTAATTGCATGGCGTCTCTGGCGGTGTTAAGTGTCATCACATAATCCATTTGCCAGCTCAGGCCCGCCGTTAAGTAGCTAATGTTGGCTTCGCCAGCGTTAGGTGCACCTGCAGTAGTGAATTGAAGGCTGGGTTTGAGTACGAGGTTATCTGGCATGTCAGGGAATATAATGCGCCATTCATCTCCCCGTGTAATAGTCTCAATGCGCCCATTATGTTCTATCATTAAAGTATTACCTTGCGCGCTTAATAAACGAACGGTTTGCTGTAACTCTTGTCCGTCTGCGCCGCGCCTGGCTAAAATAATATTATTACCAATAGCGTTATCTAATAAGGTGGTTAAATTCAGTACGGCTTGGTTGAGCGTTTGCTCTTTGATGCGGCCCACCTTGTTTAAACGTAGAGTCTCTGTTTGCATTTGTTGGCTGATATCTTCGAGGAAGACCGGCTGATTAGCGGGTAAGGCAGGGCGGGAGCGAGTCTCTTGAACCAGCCCTAGGTTGTCAGTGTATAAAGTGACATCGAGTTGCGTTTGTTGGTCAGCGCTCAGGTGAGTAGCTGCTTGTGTAAATACCGGTAAGCACGACAGAAACAGTGCTCCGCTAAATGAGGTGAAACGCATAAAAGTCATCCTTTCTTAACAGTGTAAAGGCGCCGTGGCCTAATCAATCCTAATGTAAACCTACAAATCTAGTGCGACACGAAACCCCCATGCATTACGTGACGTGTCTGCTGGGTGGCGGTAACGGCTAGCAGATCTAACAACGCGGTCAATATCAAACCATGAGCCACCGCGCATACTCCGGTAGGCGCAGCGAGGTTCACTGTAGGCTGAACCATCTTTTGGGTAGTTTTGATAATTTTCTAAGTAGCAATCTTGCACCCATTCATCTACGTTGCCATTCATGTCCAGTAACCCCCAAGGATTTGCTGGTAAAGAGCCAACGGGTGCAGGTTGTTGGGCATCCCATTGTGTCCCACATCCATCACAGACTGCGCGATTGGGGTAAAGTTCATCGCCCCACCAATAGGCTGTATTCGTTCCCGCGCGGGCTGCGTACTCCCATTCTGCTTCACTGGGGAGTCGATAATTTTGCCCTGTTTCCTTAGAAAGCCAGGCTGCATAGGCTGTTGCGTCAAGCCATGAGACATTAACCACCGGCTGATTGTCGCGGCCCCAGCCATTATCATCCGGTATAGTTCGGTTGGTGGCTGTGGCGAAACGGTCATACTCAGCAAAGGTAACTTCGTGTCTAGCTAGAGCGAAAGGTTTGTCTATAACCACTTCAATGACGGGGCGTTCATTGTCATCACCCAGACCGTGTTGGTCTCCCATAAAGAACCGTCCGGCTGGTAAACTAACCATTTCTGGCCCGTAAACGCCTGTGCTTAATTGGTCTTGGAAGTGCGCAAAGTTGGCATCAGCTTCTGCAGCATTACGGGCTTTAGGGGGCGGGGCAGGATCAAGCGGTGTAGGCTTCTCCTGAAGTTGGTTTAACTGCTGTTGTAAGTTTTCGTTAACTAATGCATTGGCTTGTGCACTTTCTTTCAAAGCAAATGCTTGCTCCTTCCACGCATTGATTTGCTGATTAAGTTGTTGCTGTTGCAGAAAAAACCAAAGGCTTAACAATAATCCAAGGAGAAGGCCCGCTGTAAACAAACCGGCCCCTTTTATCCAGTGAAAGCGAAAACTAGGCAAGACGCTTCTGGACTTTTTGGGCGTATTGTCATTGGTTTGTTTAGAGGTCGCTTTTGTATTAACCAAGGGTGGTTCGTTTGGTTCGGGATCATCACTGGCTGCTTCCGGCTGTTCCGGTTTGTCAGTTTCGGCATAAATAGCGGAAATCAATTCTGCGGATGACTCAGGGCGTTGTGCGCTATCGTTGTCTAACCCTGTTAGTAGGGCATCCCATTGAGGGGGTTCAAGGCCTTGCGGTGCCTTCCAAGAAGCGGAAAGTCGTGAATCAGGCCCTTGTTCTTGGGTAAATGGGCTTTTTCCGCTCAAGACCGTATACGCAATCGTCGCTACAGCGTAGGTGTCACTGTTGATGGGTAATAGATTAGGGTGGAAATTCTCTTCAGACTGATAAGCGATGTAGTCGCCAGTTAACGTGGAATTAGACGCCTCAAGCAGCACTTTGTTGGAAAGTGGCCACACCTTCACTCCGCCTTGGCGATTGATAAAAATTTGATCGGGCGCTAATGACCCGTACGGTAGACGAGTTTTTTCGTGATAATGATCGATGCTAGCAGCGACTTGCATCAATAATCCGCGTTGTTGGCTGGGTTTAAGTTTTTTGACGTGTTTCTTTTCTATCATCCCTTGAAGGGTAAGCCCATCAACAGGCTCGGTGGCTAACAGTAGCAGTCCGGCACGGTGTATAAAAAAGCCAAGGGTTTTTAGTAAATGAGGATGGGTTAACTTGCGTGCAATAATGACTTGTTTTTTTAAGGCTTCTTGAAAGCCTTTGTCGCCCATTAATTCTGGGCTAATCACCACCACCGCAACGGGAGCATTCGCATGAGAAAGGTCTGTGGCTGACCAAAGCTGTCCTAATAAGTGCTTCCCTAGCAGGGTGTCTAACTTAAAACGGCGATGTTCTGGGCCTAAAATTTGATCTTTGCTAAGTGATTGATACAGCGTGTTTGGTTGTGATGGCATTACCCGAACCTATCCATTGAAACTAGTCATATACAATATCACTAATAATAGACAAGATCGGGCAATACTCTACTTGAGATCTTTACCCACTCTTTAATAAATACAGCGAGTTAGTCTGTTTGTAGTGGTGCGAAGCTTTTTACAAGCTCATCCACTGCTTTCATTTGGGCTAGGTATGGCTCAAGTTTGTCGAGTGGCAGTGCACATGGGCCGTCGCATTTTGCTTCGGCAGGGTTTGGGTGGGCTTCTAAGAATAACCCTGCTATCCCTTGTGAAATACCTGCACGAGCCAATTGGGCGGCCATGGCTCGGCGACCACCCGCTGAATCTGAACGTCCGCCTGGTAATTGAAGCGCGTGTGTAGCATCAAAGACAATAGGGTAGCCAAACTCTTTCATTACGCTAAAGCCAAGCATATCTACCACTAGATTATTGTAGCCAAAGCTTGTACCGCGTTCGCAGAGGATTAGATTGCTGTTACCGGCTTCTTCGCACTTATGGAGGATATGCTTCATCTCGTGGGGAGCTAGGAATTGAGCCTTTTTAATATTAATAACCGCTTTTGTTTTCGCCATAGCGTCAACAAGGTCTGTTTGGCGCGACAAAAAAGCAGGAAGTTGGATGATATCGCATATTTCAGCAGCTGGCGCCGCTTGGAAGGGCTCATGGACGTCGGTAATTAAAGGCACGTTAAACGTATTTTTAATTTCTTCCAGTATTCGCAAGCCTTCGTCTAAGCCTGGTCCTCGATAAGACGTTAGAGATGAGCGATTAGCTTTGTCGAAAGAGGCTTTAAAAACGTAAGGAATATTCAGTTTAGTGGTGACTTCTACGTAAGTTTCAGCAATTTTCATAGCCAAATCACGCGACTCTAAAACGTTCATGCCACCTAGCAGCACCATGGGTTTGTCGTTAGAGACTTCTAACGCGCCTACCTGAATTGTTTTCTGTTCCATCATTTAAATCTCTGTCGGTTACGCTTAACGAAAGCTAATGATCAACGAGTAAGCAGGATTACTTGCTCGTTGATTAAAGCGCAAAGTATACGCGAATCAGATGAGATGTGGAGTACGAAACCGCTGCCAGAAGACCGGTTAATACCAGAGGTACAATAAACCGTAAATCTCCGCTGCAATGGCCACGAGGCAGCCGAGTGAGTAAAGGCCGTAACGGCGCGCTAAGGTTTCTTCGTTTAGGGTAGATATCAAATAAGGTTGAGCAGGGGTGTTTGGGGCGATCATGACGTGCATTGAAGGGCTGTTTATTTGAGAGCGTCGACGCTCATTGGCTTCTACCGCTGCTGCTTTTTGAACGGCATCCCATTCCGTCATGTCGATTTTACTATCGCCGTTTTCATCAAAGCGCTCGAGCAAAGCGGTATAATTCGCTTTCCACTCGGAGATGACTTCTTTTTTCAGATCTTTTACGGATTCTACATGCCGACCACCACCTACGCTGCGAAACTGTCCGAGTAAATAGACTTTTTCGTGTCGCATTAACAAGCTTTCAGTGTAACGGTAACGCGGCCCAGATAATTCTTTAGTCAGCAGGCTTCGGCTTGTCGTATTGGTGTGGTGGTAGGTTTCGTCTTTGGGGTTTAAGGTGTTGCCATGCCAAGTGCGGGTATAGTCTGGTTTTACTCTTGCCCCGTTTGGATCAACTAAGCACGTCCCGCTGGAATCAGAAACTTGGAACCACTGCTGCGATTCGCCAGAGTTTACCGGCCCCGTTTTTTTTTCGTGTAGATCCTCTACTTTAAAACGGTACCAGACACATTCCATATGGGAGAGCGGGGCTCGTAAAATCTCTCCTTCACCGTCTTGGATGTGGCCGATTACTTCGACATACCCTTGATGGGCTGAGCGTATTAGAGAGGTTGGCGTTCCGGTAATTAAACGATAGTAGTTTAAAAAACGAAAGCCTATCCACGTTGTGGCAACTAAGCTAAATATTAATAGGAGCGTTAGCCAGATCATCTTATGAGCGTTTGAATAGCTGGTGGATATTTACATCCGCGGTTTCCAAGTCACTAAATACCAACAACTCTTTATGCTTGAAGCTAAAAGCCTTGGAAATGATAACATCCGGAAACTGGTCTACACGAATGTTATAAATGTTGACGCATGCATTATAGAACTCACGGCGGTCGGCAATGCTGCTTTCTAGGCCAGTGATGCGACTTTCAAGGTGTTGGAATGACTCGTTGGCTTTTAGATCAGGATAGTTTTCTACTACAGCAAAAAGCTCGTCTAAACCTCCTCGTAAGGCTGTTTCCGCCGCTCCCAAGGCCACCATATTTTCTGCGTTCGCGGCATCACTCACGCGGGCGCGAGCACGTGTTATTTTGAGCAAAGTTTCTTGTTCATAGCGCATGTGTTCGCGACATATGTCGACTAATTTAGGTATTTCATCATGTCGTTGCTTCATTAACACGTCGATGTTTGACCAAGCTTGGGCCACGTTATGGCGTAAGTGAATGAGGTGGTTATAAATAGAAATGGCATAAAGCAAGACTAGAATGGAAATAGCTAACGTGACCCAAGTGCTAATCGTCATCTAATTGGTTCCTTGGCGGTGTGGTTTGTTAGGGCTTTTACGTCTAAATACCCATCAGTTCAACAATAATGGTTTTTATAACAAAGGCAGCCAAACCTAAACCTAGCGCTAAAAACAAAATAATGGTTCCGAATTTTCCGGCATTGGATCGTTTAGCTAAGTCGTAAATAATAAAAAAAACAAAAGCGGCAAAAACAAAAATGCCGATATTGAGCATCAAACCTTCCCAGTCAGCTAAACGCATGTAAATTCTCGTATTTTATTTAATTGCTTTTGTGAAAAACGGTGAGCTAGCGCTACCGAAATGCTGAAAGATTATAGGTGATTCGCGGCCGTATTTCATTGCCTAGTAGAAGGTAGGCTTGAAAAGGTCTAGCGTAGTCGAGTGTGGATAGATGCGAATTAATTGCGAAATAGAAGTTTTAGATCTATACATTCTATAGAGGCGAGAAAAACAGGTTTTTTCAGTAACCTTTTGTTTTTTAATGATATTTCTAGGAAGTTATGTATTTTCTTTCATATTTTCTCTGCTTTGTAGTGCAAAAAAGTATCTTTGATAGGTAAATTTTGGATTTGTTTCTATCTGATTTGAGGAGTGTAATGGGCTTGCTCTCACTTCTGAAGTGTTTATAAGAACGCTTCGTAGGAGTTACAAAAAATATAAAAAATCCACTGGCTTAGTTGTCAGTAATGGAGAGACTACTAATGAAAAACTATATGATTCCTACCCTTATGGCTTCGGCTATCGCTATGGCTTCTGCATCTTCTTTTGCTGCCACTACAGTAACAATTGGTACTGTAAATAACGGTGACATGATTCGTATGCAAGAGTTATCGCCTGCGTTTGAAGCTAAATATCCAGATATCAAGCTGGAGTGGGTAGTACTCGAAGAAAACGTCTTGCGTCAGCGCCTCACAACGGACATTGCCACAGGTGGAGGCCAGTTTGATGTGATGACAATTGGTATGTATGAAGCGCCAATCTGGGGAGCCAAAGGTTGGTTGGAGCCTGTTGGAGAGTTACCTGCTGAATACGATGTAGATGATATTTTCACGTCTGTAAAAGACGGCTTAACCGCTGATGGAAAATTGTTTGCATTACCTTTCTATGCTGAAAGTTCAATGACGTACTATCGTACAGATTTGTTTGAAAAAGCCGGTTTAGAAATGCCTGAGCGTCCTAGCTGGGATCAAGTGATGACCTTCGCTAAAACGCTGCACAAACCAGATCAAGAACAATACGGTATCTGTCTGCGCGGTAAAGCGGGTTGGGGCGAGAACATGGCCCTTATCTCAGCAATGTCTAACGCTTTTGGGGCCCGCTGGTTTAATGAAGAATGGAAACCAGAATTTGACGGTGCTGATTGGAAAAACACATTGAGCTTCTATGTAGATCTGCTAGGCAATTATGGCCCTCCAGGAGCATCTTCTAATGGCTTTAACGAAAACTTAGCGTTATTTAACTCAGGCAAGTGTGCTATGTGGATTGATGCCACTGTAGCGGGGTCATTTGTAACAGATAAAGCGCAAAGTAATATTGCAGATAATGTAGGTTTTGCGTTGGCGCCTAAGCAAGTTACAGAGCGCGGTGCGGGTTGGTTGTGGTCATGGGCTTTGGCTGCGCCAGTAAGCTCAGATGCAAAAGAGGCTGCAAAGTCATTTATGACATGGGCTACATCAAAAGAGTATAGCGACTTAGTTGCTGAAAAATATGGCATCGCTAGTATCCCGCCGGGCACGCGTCATTCAACCTACGAAAATAAAGATTACATGGAAGCCGCTAGTTTTGCTGCCATGACTTTAGAATCAATGAACAAGGCAGACGCGGTTAATTCAACGCTCAAGCCTAAGCCGTACATCGGTGTTCAATTTGCTGCAATCCCTGAATTCCAGGCGATAGGTACGCAAGTTGGTAAAGTGTTTGCTGGTGCATTAGCCGGGCAAATGTCAGTTGATGACGCGTTGAAAAGCGCTCAATCGACCACTGATCGCCAAATGAAGCGTGCTGGCTATTACAAGTAATAGTCAATAAGCACAAAGCGTTTTGCAGTGAGGTTGGGTAGATCGCTTACCTGACTTCACTGACACAATAAGAATCTTAAGAGCACATGCTATGAGTATTTCAAACCTGCAAGTCGATAAAGCGACAGGTGCAGAAGGGTCTGCTTCGTCTGTAAAAAGCCAAAATCGTCAAAAAAGCCGGATCAGCTTAGCGATGGTATCGCCTTCGGTACTGGTCTTGCTGGTATGGATGATTGTTCCATTGGCCATGACGATTTACTTCTCGCTAATCCGTTATAACTTACTTTACCCAGGCGATGAGCCATTCGTTGGGTTAGAAAACTACTACTACTTTTTGACTGACGAAGGCTTTGCCGCAGGGGCATTCAATACCTTGTATCTGGTTTTGTCAGTGCTAGCGATTAGTGTGATATTTGGCGTACTCATTGCTGTGCTAGTAGATAATGATTTTTGGGGACGCGGCATTGTTCGAGTCCTATTGATATCACCTTTCTTTATTATGCCTACCGTGACTGCGTTGGTATGGAAGAACCTACTGCTACATCCGGTTTCAGGGGTGTTTGCTGCCGTCTGGCGGTTCTTTGGAGCCCAGCCCGTTGACTGGTTCGCAGAGTACCCCATGGGCGCCATCATAATGATTGTGTCGTGGCAGTGGGTTCCATTTGCCGTCTTGTTATTGATGACCGCTATGCAGTCGCTGGATCAAGAACAAAAGGATGCAGCACGCTTGGATGGTGCCGGACCGCTGGCTATTTTCTGGCATATCACCTTGCCGCATTTAATGCGTCCAATTGCTGTTGTTGTGATGATTGAAACGATCTTCCTGCTATCAGTCTTTGCCGAGATCTTCACTACAACAGGCGGTGGCCCTGGTTATGCAACGACAAACTTGGCTTTCTTAATTTACACCCAAGCCTTGCTGCAATTTGATGTGGGTATGGCGTCTGCCGGTGGTCTAGTAGCTGTCATTATTGCCAATATTGCCGCGTTTATTTTGATTCGCATCATTGGCAAAAACTTAACTGATAAGCAATAAGGCGGGGAGACTAAACATGTTAACACTTAAACAAGCCCGTCAATTACGTACGGTTCTATTAGGCACATTAGGTTGGTTGGTTGCGCTGATCATTTTCTTCCCTATTTTTTGGATGGTTTTGACGAGCTTCAAAACGGAGATTGAGGCCTTCTCCTCTCCACCACAGCTGTTCTTTATGCCGACGTTAGAAAACTATATTGAGATCAATAGCCGCAGTAGTTATTTAACTTATGCGTGGAACTCAGTGGTTGTCTCTTTTGGTTCTACTTTTATTGGAATGCTGCTCGCGGTTCCAGCGGCGTATTCCATGGCCTTTTTTGAGACAAAACGAACAAAGTCGACGTTATTGTGGATGCTATCAACAAAAATGTTGCCGCCAGTGGGCGTGCTAGTGCCAATTTATTTGTTGTTCAAAGACTTTGGCTTATTAGATACGCGTACCGGCCTCATTATTATTTATACACTGATTAACTTACCGATCATGGTGTGGATGATTTACACCTACTTCAAAGAAATTCCAAAAGATATTTTAGAAGCAGCGCGCTTAGATGGCGCAACACCCATACAGGAAATTGTCCGAGTCTTGCTTCCTATATCAAAAGGTGGATTAGCCTCTACAGTTCTGCTGGCCCTGATCTTGAGTTGGAATGAAGCGTTTTGGTCTCTTAACCTAACAGCATCTACAGCCGCCCCATTAACCGCCTTAGTTGCCTCGTACTCAAGTCCAGAGGGTCTATTTTGGGCTAAGTTATCAGCGGTCTCTACGCTCGCTTGTGCGCCTATCCTGATCTTTGGATGGCTGAGCCAGAAACAGTTGGTACGTGGCTTGTCATTTGGTGCGGTTAAATAAACGTTATATGTAAGTGCGGCGAAATTAAACGCCAGCTTTAGCTGAATATTGATGAGGTGGTTGATTGACCGCCTCAGTAAGGAACGAGGTTTCTCATGTCTGATCTTAAAATAACAAATCTAAAAAAGAGCTTTGATAATGTCGATATTATTAAAGGCATTGATCTAGAAATAAACGACCATGAGTTTGTTGTTTTTGTAGGCCCATCTGGCTGCGGTAAATCGACATTATTGCGTCTCATTGCGGGGTTAGAAGAGGTAACCAGCGGTAAGATTGAGCTCGATGATGTAGAGATCACTGATACAGCACCGGCTAAGCGTGATTTGGCCATGGTATTCCAGACGTATGCCCTATATCCACACATGACAGTCCGTAAAAACATGTCGTTTGCATTGGATTTGGCTGGTATTGATAAGGCCGAAGTGGACGCTAAAGTATCTGATGCGGCCAAAATTTTAGAGCTCGATCACTTGTTAGATCGTAAGCCGAAAGCCTTGTCTGGCGGTCAGCGTCAACGTGTAGCGATTGGTCGCGCCATTGTGCGCCACCCTAAAATCTTTCTCTTTGACGAGCCATTATCGAACTTAGATGCGGCTTTACGTGTGCAAATGCGTTTAGAACTTGCGCGTCTGCATCAAGATTTAAATGCCACCATGATTTATGTAACGCACGATCAAGTCGAAGCGATGACGCTGGCAGATAAAGTGGTTGTTCTTAACGGTGGCCATATCGAACAAGTCGGTAGTCCCCTTGAGCTTTATCACCACCCCGTTAATAAGTTTGTGGCGGGCTTCATAGGTACCCCAAAAATGGGGTTCTTAGAGGGTGTAGTGGTATCTGTGAATGAAGCCGGTGTCGAAATCAAAGTGAGCGGTGGTAGTCAGTTCTTAGTCCCAGTTGATGGCGGCACGTTGCAAGCGGGTGAGGTTATTACGTTGGGTGTTCGCCCTGAGCACATCACGGTAACCGAGCCTGAAGAAAGCGCTTATCAAGGCCGCTTAACGGTATCCGAGCACCTTGGAGCAGATACGTACTGTTATGTAGAAACTGACAGTGGCGAACCTTTGACTGTACGAGCACCGGGAGATTTCGAAGGTCGGTACGGAAAAATGGTAGGTCTCAGTTTTGATCTGCAGCATAGCCACCTATTTGATGCCCAAGGTAAAGCACTGCCGCGCCTTGTAAAGGCTTAAAGAAACAGCGGATTAGTCGTAAGGCTAATCCAGTTTGACCCGTGATCTTTGTTAGAAGCCATTTGCGGTGTCCAAATCCCCAAATGAGCACGAGGTGCGTAAAAAATGAAAATAACACAAGCGGCATTAGCTCAATTGCCTAACTCTATCATCAAGCCTGCATATGACCGTGCTGCCACTTCAGCGGGTATCGTGCATTTTGGTGTGGGCGGATTTCATCGCGCTCACCAGGCCATCTATACAGAAATGTTGCTTAACCTTGGTAAGGCGCAAACATGGCGCATTTGTGGTGCAGGTGTGCGAGAAGCTGATCGCAATATGCGCGATGCTTTGGCGGCTCAGGACTACTTATATACGCTATACGAGTTAGGTGACGGTGAGAATACAGACATCCAAACAGTAGGTGTCATTAACAACTTTTTAGTTGTGCAAGATGATCGAGAAGAGCTATTGGCAACACTGTCGTCTCCAAGCATACGTATTGTTTCGCTAACAGTAACGGAAGGTGGTTATTTTACTGATGATAGTACAGGTCAGTTTAAATCAACGCATCCCGATGTGTTGCATGACCTCCAGCATCCCGCTACGCCTAATACCGTATTTGGTTTGATGACAGAGGCGTTGGCACGTCGTCGTGATGCTGGTGTCGCGCCGTTTACCGTTATGTCATGTGATAACTTGCCGCACAATGGTGATGTTGTGCGCAAAGCGTTGTTAAGCTTTTCGGCATTAAGAGATAGTGATTTACATGACTGGATTGCTGAGAATGTAACATTCCCGAACGCGATGGTAGATCGTATTACACCGATGACAAGTGATGCTCATAAGCAGCAGTTGCTTGATGAGACCGATATTGAAGATGCATGGCCTGTTGTAGCCGAGCCTTTTTTGCAATGGGTTGTAGAAGATAAGTTCTGTAATGGTCGCCCTGAGTGGGAAACGGTTGGCGTTCAATTTACATCTGACGTAACGCCTTACGAAGAGATGAAAATAGGGCTTCTGAATGGTAGCCATTTGGCTATGACCTATCTGGGTGCTCTCTTGGGTTATGAGTTTGCTCATGAAACCATGGAAGATAAGCTGCTTTGTACTTATGTTCGCCAGTACATGGATCTTGATGTTACGCCTTTATTAGCGGATGTGCCAGGCATCGACCTCACCGAATACAAAGACACTTTAATTAAACGTTTTTCTAACCGTGCCATTTGCGACCAGTTAACGCGAATTTGCTCTGACGGAGCGGCAAAATTACCCAAATTTGTACTGACTACTCTGCGTGGACAGATTCAAACGGGGGCGCCATTGGATCGTACCGCGTTAATAGTGGCTGCGTGGGTTCATTACTTGAATGGGGTTGATGAGAAGGGTAACCATTATCCTATCCTAGACCCGCAGTTAGCAATCCTGAAGTTGGCTGTGGCGAATAAAAGCGCGTTAGTTGAAAACATACTCGCTTTGGAAGATATATTTGGTTCTGATATCCCTAAAAGTACAGCGTTTGTTGAAGCGTTCACGCGTCAATTGGAACGCTTGCAGAATCAAGGTGTGCAGGCAACGCTAAAACAAATCGTCAACCTGTAAAAAACGTGGAGCGTTTAATGAGCCATACCTCTGATTCGATGTTAGCTGCAATTTTTGATATGGACGGTCTTTTAATTGATTCTGAGCCGGTGTGGATGTCGGCTGAGGCTCAAATTATGAAAGACCTCTATGGTGTTGATCTCGTAAAGGCTGATCTAATGCCATTTCAAGGTCGTAGTACGCTCGCTTTCTGTGAGGGTATGGCAAATCGTTTTCCTGATGCAGGCATTGTTGTGGAGGATCTGCTACCAAGTTTATTAGACCGCATGGGGCAAATGATTACGACAGCGGCTCTGCTGCCAGGGGCCGAAGCCATTTTACATTGGTTTAATGATCAAAAAATTCCATTGGCTATAGCGTCTTCTTCGCCTCTGCATTTTATCGAGGCGGTAGTGTCTCGGCACCATTTACCTGTGCAAATGTTCACCTCTGGGACTGAGGTGAGCGCATCTAAACCGCACCCCGCCGTATTTGAGTTATGCGCTCAGCGTTTATCAACACCTGTTGAGCGTTGCGTGGTCTGGGAAGACTCTGTCAACGGTGTCATTGCTGGTAAAGCAGCCAGTATGGCCGTCGTTGCCGTACCTGAAAAAAACCATTCCACGCCAGAAAAGTTTGCGATTGCTGATGTTTGCTGTAACTCATTGTTGGAATCACTAGAAATACTGAAAGTTGATGGTTTTATTTGGCCGATTAGTCGCCGTTAAGGGTGACCCGTGCGTGTTTGTAGGTAAGATAGGCAGGTAGGGAAACACAATCGAATTTAATTAGTTTTGGAGTGCGCATGAATTTATTACAACAGCTTAAATCACTAAGTACTGTAGTTGCTGATACTGGAGATCTAGAAGCGATTCAGCGATTTAAGCCTGAAGACGCGACGACAAACCCTTCGTTAATTTTAAAAGCGGCTGAGTCTGGTAGTTACGATGGCTTACTGAATGACATTGTTACTGAGGTAAGCGCTTTACATTTAGCTAAAGATGCAGCCTTGGAAGAAATTAGTGACCGTCTAATTGTCGCTATGGGGGTGGCAATTCTTGAGCATGTACCTGGTCGAGTTTCAACAGAAGTGGACGCTCGTTTATCTTTTGATCAAACGGCTAGTTTAGCTAAAGCCCGCAAGTTGGTTGCTCTTTATGAGCAGGCAGGGGTTAGTCGCTCACGCATTTTGATTAAGTTAGCGGCAACCTGGGAAGGTATTCGTGCGGCTGAAATACTTGAAAAAGAAGGGATTCAGTGCAACTTGACGCTCATCTTTAGTTTTGCCCAAGCCCAAGCTTGTGCAGAAGCGGGGGTTTACCTTATCTCTCCATTTGTAGGCCGTATCTTAGATTGGTTCCGTAAGGAAAATCCTGACGCTAACTATGCACCCTCAGAAGAGCCAGGTGTGGAATCTGTCACGCGTATTTTTAACTACTTTCGTCAGCAGGGCTACCCAACGGTTGTTATGGGAGCCAGCTTCCGTAATGCCGGTGAGATTATTGCGTTAGCCGGTTGTGATCGACTAACCATTAGCCCAGCACTGTTAGAAGAATTAGCGTCAACTGGAGGATCATTAAACGCCTCTCTAGTAGCCACTGATGCATCACCTGTCGAGGTGGACGCTTTAACTGAACCGGCTTTCCGTCACGCACTCAATGCAGATGCGATGGCAACAGAAAAATTAGCTGAAGGCATTCGAGGTTTTGAAAAAGACCAAGGAAAACTAGAAGCCTTAATTTTAAACCGTTTGGGATAATAAAGTGGGTATGACGCTCAATAATAATCATAAGAGGGCGCTTTAATGTATGTTGGTGTTGATTGTGGTACGCAAGGTACTAAGGTCGTCATTCTAGATACTAAGCAGCAAAAGGTGCGTGGTGAAGGCTACGCTCCTCATGCTTTGGTCAGTGAATCAAATGGTTGTCGAGAGCAATCACCACATTGGTGGACGGACGCCTTTGTCCTAGCGTATGACGCTGCCGTTGAGCAGGCGGGTATTGATACACGCTGCATCCGTGGAATTGGAGTCTCAGGACAGCAGCATGGCTTGGTCGTTCTTGATCGTGAAGGGCAGGTTATTCGTCCGGCTAAATTGTGGTGTGATACCCAAACTGCTCCCGAAAATGCTGAGCTGCTCACTATGTTGGGAGGAGAGTCAGGTTCCATTGAGAAATTAGGGTTGGTCTTAGCAACCGGTTATACCCTTTCAAAATTGCTCTGGCTAAAAAAGAACGAGCCAGAAAATTTTGCAAACATAGCCCATATTTTACTACCGCATGATTATATTAATTACTGGCTAACCGGACGGATGGCTACCGAATGCGGTGACGCATCGGGTACGGGTTACTTTGATGTACGCACCCGCCAATGGAATACGGACGTATTGTCTTTGATAAGCCCCGATGGACAATTGGCAGATGCGCTACCGCCTATCGTTTCAGGGCAGCAGTCGATTGGGCGGGTGCGTAAAGAGCTTGCTCAAGCATTGGGGTTATCTGATAGCGTTATTGTGTCCAGTGGTGGGGGCGATAATATGATGGGGGCAATTGGCACCGCTAATATTGAAGATGGCATGGTTACCATGAGCCTTGGTACCTCGGGGACCATCTATGCGTACTCGTCGACGGCTCCCTCTCGCTTGCCTCCAGATGTCGCGTCTTTTTGTTCATCTAGCAATGGTTGGTTACCTCTCATATGCACAATGAACTTAACCAGTGCTGCTAATAAAATGCGTGAAACGTTAGGTCTGGACTTAGAAGCGTTCAATCAGTTAATTGCTGATACGCCAATCGGAGCAGAGGGGGTAACCATGTTGCCTTTTCTTAACGGGGAGCGAGTACCAGCTCTACCCAATGCTACGGGCAGTCTGCTCGGTTTAAACATGCAAAACATGACACCAGGCCACTTATGTCGAGCCGTAGTAGAAGGCACAACATTCACTTTACGTTACGGTTTAGATCGTCTAAGAGAATCAGGTGTGCGCAGTGAAACAATCTGCTTGATTGGCGGTGGAGCGAAAAGCCCAGTCTGGCGGCAGTTAGTCGCTGACGTGATGAATACCCGTGTTGTTTGCCCTGTCAGTAGCGAGGCGGCGGCATTAGGGGGAGCTATTCAAGCTGTGTGGTGTGATCTACATGAGCAAGGCCAAGACGTCTCTTTGGCCGAGTTGTGCTCTGATCTAGTCGTAATGAATGACGCGTTGACGGCAGAGCCACAACTGGATGCTGTACAGGCTTATGAAAAGGCCTATCAAGCTTACTTATTAGCAGTGGCAGCGCGCTATCCTGAAGCGGAGGTCAGTTATGGCACCGCGTAACGATACGTCTTTAGATACCTCTTTTAAGTTAGAGCTTGAGCTTTCAGACCCGCATTATTCGGGTTCGGTTCGCTACCTGCAGCACGGGGCTGACTCGCCTTTAATTCGTTGGCATTGTCACAAAGAATATGAGCTGCATTTGATTGTGGCAACGTCCGGAAAAATGTTTATAGGCGACTACATTGGCAATTTTAGTCCGATGCATTTAGTTCTGACAGGACCTCACTTGCCGCATAATTGGATTAGCCGGTTAGATGAAGATAAACCCGCGCCTTTGAGAGATATGTTGCTGCAGTTCTCTGGAGACTTTATTCAACAATGTAAAGCAATTATGCCTGAAATGAGCATGATTGATGATTTATTAAAAAATGCCAGTGTGGGAGTCATGTTTGAGCAAAGTATAGCCTTAGAGGTTGAACCTTTGTTTCGTCAGGCTTCTCAGACCAGTGGTTTTAGTCGATTGGTGCTCTTTTTTAGCATTCTTGAGCGGCTTTCGCGTGAAAAAGACTATCGCTTATTATCGTCAACATCGTTTGACCCTTTGCTGGACGAGTCAGCAATTGATCGGGTAAACGTTGCGGTAAATTACATCATGCAGCATTACCAAGCGGGGCTCACTTTAGAAGATGTCGCGAGCGAGGTAGGAATGAAGCCGACTTATTTTTCTAAGTTTTTCAAACGCAGTACCGGGATACGGTTTATTGAGTTTGTTAATAACTTAAGAATCAACCGCGCCTGCGAGCGTTTAGTCGGGACAACTGAGTCGATTACGGAGATTTGTTTCCAAGTGGGATTTAACAATATCGCTAATTTTAATCGTCGTTTTGTTAGCTTAAAGGGGTTGACACCATCTGATTATCGTAAGCAGGCCACTATGCGCTATTACCGACCTGGTGGGCACATACCAGCGCCTAAGAGTGATTAAAAGCTCCAGGTCTTAGTTAACCAAAAAAGACGGGATTGGTGGTAGCCATTTTCATCTAATAAGCAGATGTAACGAGCTTGGCTTAGAAAAAATGGTGGTGGGAGATGGATTCGAACCATCGAAGCTTGCGCGTCAGATTTACAGTCTGATCCCTTTGGCCACTCGGGAACCCCACCAGAAGAGGGGGCGAATAATAGAGATAAAAGCGAGTTATGTAAATGCTTTTATGGGCTTTTTTCTCTTTTTTTTCACATGAAATTTAAGACCCTTTTATTCTTGCGAGTTGAAAAAAATTCTTAATCTTTTTGTCATGCGGTCGCTATCCGCATGACAGCTAGGGTTGGCTTGATATTGGCCGGAGCCAAGCGTAAATCTGCATAGATTTTCACTAAAATCAAGAGTTGAAATAAAGGCATTTTTCTCTATATTTAGTGCCTGTTTTTTTTGGTTGTACAATATCTAGTGTTTATGACGTAGTTAAGACACTAGTGTTACTTTGGCTTAATATTTCATTAATACCAGCCGCGATCTTTATTAAAAATCAAGAAAAATTTCACTTTCATCCGTATTTATCTTTTGTGGGGAATAGCTTCGGTATGCAGCAGAATTTGATGGTTACTAAACGTGATGGACGACAAGAGCCAATAGACCTCGAAAAGATTCATCGAGTTGTTATTTGGGCCGCTGAAGGATTAGACCAGGTCGCACCATCAGAAGTTGAACTCAAATCGCATATACAGTTCTACGAAGGCATTACCACATCAGACATCCATGAAACTCTAATCAAGTCTGCGGCTGATTTGATTTCTGAAACCGCGCCCGACTATCAATACCTTGCCGCTCGCTTAGCTATTTTTCATCTTCGTAAGCGAGCATTCGGTAGCTACGAGCCCCCACAATTGTTTGACCATGTAGCAGCGATGGTCGAAGCTGGTCGTTACGATAAACATCTGATAGAAGACTACACGCGCGAAGAGTTTGACGAGCTTAACAGCTACCTTGACCACACACGTGATATGAACTTTAGCTATGCTGCGGTTAAGCAGCTGGAAGGTAAATACCTAGTTCAGAACCGTGTCACAGGCGAAATTTATGAAAGCCCGCAGATCCTTTATATGTTGGTGTCTGCGTGCTTGTTTGCTTCTTACCCAAAAGAAACGCGCTTGGATTATGTTAAGCGCTTTTATGATGCGACCTCTCTATTCAAGCTTTCGTTACCTACGCCTATCATGGCGGGGGTGCGTACTCCAACACGTCAATTTAGCTCATGTGTACTGATTGAGTGTGGTGATAGCCTGGATTCGATTAATGCGACGGCGAGTTCGATCGTTAAATACGTATCGCAACGTGCTGGTATTGGTATTAACGCTGGCCGCATTCGTGCCATTGGCAGCCCTATACGCAACGGTGAGGCATTTCACACGGGTTGTATACCTTTCTATAAGCACTTCCAAACGGCTGTTAAATCGTGCTCACAAGGCGGTGTGCGTGGTGGCGCTGCAACCTTGTTCTATCCATTGTGGCATTTAGAGGTTGAGTCTTTACTTGTATTAAAGAATAACCGTGGAGTTGAAGAAAACCGTGTTCGCCATTTAGATTACGGGGTTCAACTCAACAAACTGATGTATCAGCGCCTAATTAAAGGTGGAAATATTACGTTGTTTAGCCCGCATGAAGTGCCTGGGTTGTATGATGCGTTCTTTGCTGATCAGGATGAGTTCGAGCGTTTATATGTTCAATACGAGCAAGACGAAAATATCCGTAAACGCACAATAAAAGCCGTCGAGTTATTTGGTTTGTTGGCCTCAGAGCGCGCTTCTACTGGCCGTATCTACATTCAGAACGTAGATCACTGTAATACGCATAGCCCATTCGATCCGCTTGTAGCACCCGTTAAACAATCCAACTTGTGCCTTGAAATTGCGTTGCCTACTAAGGCCATGGACGATGTGAATGATCCAAACGGTGAGATTGCCCTCTGTACGCTTTCAGCATTCAACTTGGGAGCGTTAGAAAACTTAGATGAGCTGGAAAACTTATCCGATCTGATTGTTCGTGCTTTAGATAATTTATTGGATTACCAAGATTATCCGATTCCTGCTGCGTTCAATGCGACGGAAAATCGCCGGACGTTGGGTGTGGGTGTGACTAACTTTGCCTATTACCTTGCTAAAAATGGTGTGCGCTATTCGGATAGTTCGGCGAATGGTCTTGTGCACCGTACTTTTGAAGCGATTCAGTACTTCTTGCTTAAAGCTTCTAATGAGTTGGCTAAAGAGAAGGGGCCATGCCCGCTCTTTAATGAAACAACCTATGCTAAAGGCATTTTGCCTATTGATACCTACAAGCGTGAAATCGATGAGTTCTGTGATGAGCCATTACACTACTTCTGGGAAACATTGCGTGAAGACATTCGTGAGTTTGGTTTACGTAACAGTACCCTGACTGCACTCATGCCATGCGAAACGTCATCTCAGATTACAAACTCAACCAATGGTATTGAGCCGCCTCGTGGTTTTGTATCGGTTAAGGCGAGTAAAGATGGCATCATGAAGCAAGTAGTTCCCGAATATTCGGCGCTTAAAGATGACTATGAATTACTCTGGTCAATCCCATCTAATGAAGGTTATCTTCAGTTGGTAGGGATTATGCAGAAGTTTGTTGACCAGTCGATTTCAGCTAACACGAATTATGATCCAACTGTGTTCCCGGGTGATAAAGTGCCTATGAAGCAGCTATTAAAGGACTTGCTGACAGCCTACAAATACGGCCTTAAAACACTGTATTACCATAACACCCGAGATGGTGCGAAAGACGAGCAAGACGACGGTGGCTGTGAAGGCGGCGCCTGCAAATTGTAAGCTAGTATTCATGAGCGCCAGTAAGTGATTATTATGCTTGCTGGTTGCTTCCCCTTTTAAGTCTTTCTTACGCTGTATAGATAACTATGTCCTATTCTACATTTAATCCATCCAGTCATGATGCCACCCTAGAGCCTATGTTTTTTGGCAGAAGTGTTAACGTGGCACGTTACGATAAGCAAAAATATCCTATTTTCGAAAAGTTAATCGAAAAGCAGCTTTCATTTTTCTGGCGTCCGGAAGAGGTTGATTTAAGTAAAGACCGTAAGGACTTTATGAACATGCCGGAGCACGAAAAGCATATATTTTTGAGTAATTTGAAATACCAAACCTTGCTCGATTCGGTACAAGGTCGCTCACCCAATGTTGCGTTTTTACCCATTGTTTCCCTTCCTGAGTTAGAAACATGGTTTGAAACATGGGCGTTTAGTGAAACCATTCACAGCCGCTCATACACGCATATTATCCGTAATATAATTACGGAGCCTTCTGAGGTTTTCGATAAGATCGTTACGAACGAAGAAATCGTTAAGCGTGCCGATTCTGTAACCCGTCTTTATGATGAGTTGATTGAGCTTAATACGGTGTTCTCGATCCATGGCGAAGGGGTGCATACGTTTAAGGGGCGCGTTTATGATGTTTCGATGCGCAATCTTAAGAAGAAGCTGTACCTGACGTTGGTCTCTGTCAATGTATTGGAAGCAATCCGCTTTTATGTAAGTTTTGCGTGCTCTTTTGCGTTTGCTGAGCGAGCTATCATGGAAGGTAATGCCAAAATCATTAAATTGATTGCCCGTGACGAAGCTTTGCATTTAACGGGTACGCAGCATATGTTGAATTTACTGGCATCGGGTAATGATGATCCTGAATTCAAGTCGATTGCTCAAGAGTGCCGGGAGGATGCGTTGGCTATATTTGCTGAGGCGGCTCAGCAAGAGAAGGATTGGGCTCAATACTTGTTTAGTGAAGGATCTATTATTGGCCTGAATGCTCAAATCTTAAGCGATTATGTTGAGTACATAACCAATGTCCGCATGAAGGCATTAGGCTTTTCTGAAATGTTCCCTGCTAAGCAAAATCCATTGCCTTGGATGAATGCTTGGTTGGTCAGTGATAATGTTCAGGTCGCTCCTCAAGAATCTGAAATCAGTTCATATTTAGTGGGGCAAATTGACAACGAAGTTGACGATGGTGATTTTGACGACTTCGATTTCTAGGTGACAGGTATGTCGATTCCACGTATTAAAGTTAATCATTTTCATACGTTTTACTATCAATATGAGCCTACGGTGCTTGATTCATTAGAAGCTCAAGAGATACCGGCTCCTTACAGCTGTCGTGGCGGATATTGTGGCTGCTGTAAGGTGCGTCTGATTGACGGCGAAGTTGAGTACGTTCAAGAGAGTTTGGTTGATCTTAATGACGACGAGATTTTGACGTGCTGTTGTGTCCCAAAAACACATATTGAAATAGAGCTACCAGAAGATTAACAAACGCATTAGCGTTAGCCGCCTTCTATAGCAAGCTGGTTAGCTTGCTAACCCTTCCTAGTAAGATTATGAGCTGCCTTATACAGTATCTGGCGGCTCTTAATATTATCACTGTTGTTTTATTTCCTCCTGACTTTGTAAAAGTTATCTACAGAAGAATGACCCGCGCTCAAAATATCCACTGCAACGCGATATCTATGAATAACTCAAGCATTAATCCAGCAAATTTATCTATTTTTTATAGATAATCCACATACTAATTTTGTAGAACATCTAGGTAAGAAAAAACAAGATTTTTTTATTAAAAATTCTGTTGATTAATATAAGTTGTTGATTTTTAAGTATTTATCTGTGTTGGTTGAAAATCGAGCAATTTGCTGACGAGCCAGTAAATACGGGGCTTATAGCAATCTACTAAAAAGATATAAACAAAGTTATCCACAGATATTGGGGAAAAGTGTACAAACTGTAATAAACGCTTTTTTTTAACCTGATGGCTCTGTTTTTTCTTTAAATTCGCACAAGTCTTCAATGATGCAACTGCCGCATTTGGGTTTGCGTGCTGTGCATACATAGCGGCCATGTAGAATCATCCAGTGATGGGCATCAATCAAGAAAGGCTTAGGGATAAACTTTAATAGCTGCTTTTCAACTTCAAGAACATTTTTTCCGGGGGCTATTTTGGTTCGATTAGCGACGCGGAATATATGGGTATCAACAGCCATGGTTGGTTGTCCAAAGGCTGTATTAAGTACAACGTTAGCCGTTTTACGACCGACCCCAGGGAGCGCTTCTAGCGCCTCACGGTTATCCGGTACCGTTGAGTTGTGAAGCTCAATAAGCATTTTGCAGGCCTTGATGACATTGTCTGCTTTGCTGTTAAACAAGCCAATGGTTTTTATATAGCTTTTTAATCCATCTACCCCCAAGGCATAAATGGTTTCGGGCGTATTAGCTATTGGGTATAACTTGCGGGTGGCCTTGTTAACACTGACGTCTGTAGCTTGGGCAGATAAAATAACAGCAATTAGCAGCTCGAAAGGGGTCGTGTATTCAAGCTCTGTCTTGGGATGAGGGTTCTCTGCTTGCCAGCGACTAAAAATTTCAAATCGTTTGGTTTTATTCATAAAAAAAGAAGCGTTTTGGTCGGTTGGTTAGCTGTCAGGAACTAATAGGGTCATTTGGTTACGCCCATTCTCTTTGGACAGGTACAAGGCTTGATCGGCCATTTTTATCCACTGCTCGTGAGTTTGAAATATGGGGTGCACTTCGGTGAGGCCCATGCTCACGGTATAAGTAATGGTATAATCATCAACCGATACACGTGCCGCGGCTATGAGCTCTTGGATACGTTCAACGACGCTTTGTGCCTTGCGAGCGGTTGTACCGATTAAAAGCAGCGCAAACTCTTCTCCTCCGTAGCGCCCTACGTAGTCGGTTGTCCGTGTGGCTTCACGTAGAATGTGGGCTAGGTTTTTTAGAACGGCATCACCGGCTAAGTGGCCGTATTGGTCGTTTACTTTTTTAAAGTAATCAATATCTAACATGATTAATGCTGAGCTAGACAAGCTGCGAGCGTAACGAGAGAATTCGTCTTTGAGCCGGTTTTCCCAGAAGCCTCGGTTGTACAAGCCTGTGAGCTGGTCAGTTTCACTGAGGGTTCTTAGTTGATGGTTCGCTGACTCAAGCTCTTGGCGGCTTAACGCTGTATCAGTAACATCATAGATAAGGATAGCTATTTGCTCGATACGACCCGTTGGAGAGGGTAAGGGTAACAGAGTTGCATTTTGGTACATGGTGGGCGCAAGGCCGGTGATAGGGCGGTAACTTTTAAATTTGAATAAGTACGGGCGCTGTTCCCATGTGATAAAGGATCGGTTCTTTAATAAAAATACCGAGTCGACTTTATGCTTAAACCATTGCACTGGGAGCTCGGGAAAGCGTTCGAAAACGTTCTTTTTGTTCACATCGTTATACAATAGACCTGAATGGTTTTCCATAAACTCGTTCCATAGCCTAATGCGGTATTCCCTATCTAAAATGAGAACGCCGACATCAAGGTTTTGGAGTAAGCTGAGTTGTTGATGTAACTCGGTAACGCTTTGATCTTCTGTGCTCATAAGGTCTCGAAAAATTTGGCTCGGTTATTCATAGTGGTTAAAGAGTCTTCAGTAAAGAGCAATAACAGATCACAACTGATGGTTTTCTCTCCAATCCGATACCCTATTTCAATAGATAAGGTCTTTTCCCAGTTTTTTTGCTGGGTATCCATTTCTGGCAAGTTACCATGCAACCCGATGATGGAGGGGGGGCCTTGACTAAAATTTACGTCTAACTGTAATGCTAGACTATTTATAAAGGCGCCGCTGAGCACGTTGGCAAGGTCAATGAGTATTTCTCGCTCGGCCTCGGGTGTGAGTGCATCGTCGTATCGCATCAATGTTGCCATATCCTTGATGCTTGTTTCGGTGAAAAGCAGCAGCGCTTCTCCGGCTATCCCCGATCCAACAAAGCCTTGGCTGACGGTTGCACTGGCCTCGCGTTGGATATGTGTTTGCAGAGTCATCGCAAGTTCATTAATGCTGATTAAGCGGACCCGGGGAATTGGGAGGTGGATGAAGACTCCCAGTAATCTAGCTAGTCGGTCGCCTGCTCGCCCCATAGCAACGTTAGCGATTTCTTGATAATAGCTTTGTAAATCAATCGTAGTATCTATGGGGTTATGGCGTTTGGGTTGTTCTGAATTAGGGCTTAGCTCTTGTAAAAGGCCATACTGATGCAGAATGTCACTAACGATTTGCTCGTTGATTGGCTTCTTGATGAAATCTAAGGCCCCCAGTGACTTTACGCGCTTGGTTGCGTCGGGTTGAATGTCGCCCGAAACCACGAGTACAAGCGTGGGGAGATCGTCTCGTTGAATCCGTTCTAGGACCTGATAACCATCCATGATGGGCATATTCAAGTCTAAAAATACAAGGTGCCCTAAGCCGTTTTGTATTGCCTCAAGCGCTTCTAAACCGTTTGATGCAAAGGTTATATTAACATTCCAGCCTTGTAGCGACCTCGCCATATGTTTTCTGGCGAGGGAGGAGTCATCACAAATAACGACAGGAATAGGCGTATTCAAAAGCGTTCCTTAATCATGCTGTTTTACTCTCTTTGAAATTACAGGAAAAGTGCATTCAAAGAAAACAGAGGTTTGCTTTGAATGTGTACTAGCTGATTTGACCTGTAACTCTAACTCGGCGGCTTTCGCTGGGTTCTTTTTCGGGTTTACTTTTCGCTGCCTGTTGCTTAGCGCGTGCGTCAATAATGTTTTTAACAGCAATCAACAACCCTAAACCAACAAATGCCCCAGGAGGTAATATAGCAAACAAAAAGCCTTTATAATCCTCTATTAGCGTAATTTCCCAGTTTTGCGCCACAGGTCCAAACAATAGCTGCATATTAGCAAAAAGAGTGCCTGATCCTAGAGCTTCTCTTAAGCCGCCTAATACGATGAGTACCAGAGTAAAACCAAGCCCCATCATGAACCCATCAAGTGCAGAAGCTTGGACCGGATTTTTTGAAGCAAATGCATCGGCGCGACCCATGATGACGCAATTGGTAACAATGAGTGGAATAAAAATGCCAAGAATAAGATAAAGCTCATAGGTAACGGCTTGCATTAATAGCTCGATGACCGTTACAAAAGCCGCAATGATCATCACAAACACAGGTAAACGTACTGCATCTGGAACAAACTTTCGGAATATAGAAACTGTTAAGTTGGAACCTGTTAACACAAGTGTGCTGGCCAACCCCAAGCTCAGCGCATTTACGACGGATGCGGTAACCGCTAATAATGGGCATAACCCCAATAACTGAACAAGCGCGGGGTTATTTGTCCATAGGCCATCCGTTGTGATTTTTCGATAATCGATACTCATGATGCATCCTCACGTGGGGCTGGGGTGGCTGTTGAGCCTGTCGTTGGTGTCAGAAGCTCGTCACGGTTTAATTCAAAAAATTGTAGGGCACGGCCTACGGCACTGACAACAGCGCGCGGTGTGATAGTGGCACCGGTAAATTGATCAAATTGTCCACCGTCTTTTTTGACAGCCCATTCAGAATCAATAGCGCCAGTAAATTGTTTGCCGTTGAAGCTTAAGATCCAAGGTGATTTTTTTAAATCAATTTTATCACCCAATCCTGGTGTTTCTTGATGGGCAAGTACTCGAACACCCGCAACGGACGCGTCTGCATTAACGCCAACGATGAGACTAATGTTACCGGAGTAACCATCAGGAGCGATCACAGGTAAAATGACAGCGGTTACTTTCCCGTCTTTCAGGGCTTGGTAAACTCCCGCATTGTCATAACCTAGCTCGGGTGCTGGTATGTGAATTTTGCTGCTCAGAAGATCATTATCAATGTTCGCTTGAGGAATAATTTGATAAAGCGCACTCGCTTCTTCCTGGCGACGATTTTCGGTAATCGTATCTTTTGTCAGTACTTGTGTTACGGCTATCAGCCCAGCTGTAACTATGGCAAAAATAGAAATGCCCAAGGTGTTTTTACGTAATGAGGCTATAAGCTCCATGACCTACTCCTTCATGCCGCGATTAGCTGACTTATGACCATATGTGCGTGGTTGGGTGTATTGGTCAATAAAAGGAGCGGCTAAGTTCATAATAAGTACACTAAACGCAACCGCATCTGGGTAGTTCCCCCACGTGCGGATAATATAAATTAATAAGCCAATACCTGCGCCATACCAAATTTTGCCAATGTTGCTCGTTGCCGCAGATACGGGATCTGTAGCGATGAAGAAAGCACCGAAGATTGTCGCGCCTACGCTAATGTGAAAAATTGGATCGGTATAGTTATCCGGTGAAATGACGTAAAAGAGCAATGAGACCGCTGCTAGGGTTAATATAAGGGAGGCGGGCGTGTGCCATGTAAATATTTTTTTATACAGCAAGAAAATACCACCCATGAGATAAGCGGCGCTAACCGCATGCCATGCACCGATGTTGGCGAGCACGCTGGAGCTGCGCCAAATTTCTGTTGTTGTCATGCCTGCTCGGTGGCGCATCTCGTCTAGTGGCGTTGCTGAAGTGAAAGCGTCCGCAGCTGTTTGCCATCCTCCAAAAATAACACTGAGCGTGTCTGTGAAGCTGAGTACTTGCCAGCCTTCTGCCGCTTGCATGACAAAAGGAGCAGTCCAGCGTGTCATTTCGATAGGAAAAGAAATGAGTACTAATGCATAAGCTATCATCGCTGGGTTAAACGGGTTTTGTCCTATCCCACCGTAAAGCTGCTTGGCGATAACTATGGCTACAAATACGGCAACCGTAGTGAGCCACCAAGGAGCAAATGGAGGGAGGGATAATGCCAAAAGCACCGCTGTAACCAAAGCGCTGTTATCTTTCAAATAGAAGGATACCGGGCGGTGGCGGGCTTTAATGCAAATAGCTTCAAACACTAAGGCCAGACTGCAAGCTAAGACTAAATTGATAAGAGTGCCCCAGCCGAAGAAAAAGGTCATCGCACAAATTCCGGGCGCGGTTGCCAGAATAACCAGACGCATGACCTCAGAGGTGCCTGCTGGTTTATGAACGTGCGGTGATGTCACTCGAATTAGCGCCATAGCGATAATGTTTCCTACTCAAATTGGCTTAAAGTTTTGTTCAATTGTTCAGCATGGTTTTGTGCGGCTACAAGCGACTCTTTTAAACTAGTCAGCTCTGCTTCAGGTTCTGTTTCTTGCTGTTTTTTGATGGCTCGTTCAGCTTTTGTGACAGCCGCTCTAGCCATAGCTGCATCGACTTTCAGTTGCTTGAGGTCGATACCTTGTTTCGCGGCATCAGCCTGCTGTTTAGCCTCGACGGCCTCTAGAGCAAGCTTTGCTTCGTTATGTAGCGAGGTGAGCCGGTCAATTTCGGCTTTTAATTCGACAGCGGTGTCCGAACCTGCATCGGCTTCCCCTAATGCCTTTTCAGCTTTTCTGAGCTTGGTACGCATAATCGACACATTCTGTTTCAGTGTCTTTGCGTCAAGCTGGGCCTCTTCTTTCTTGGCGGGGACAGTTGTGGGTGTCGTACTTTTAGCTTCCGCTTCATAAGCTGATTGGGCGGCTTGGTATTTAGCTGATAATTTTTCGACACCTGCTTTCATTTTTTCGGCCGCAGGGCTGCCTGATTCTATCGCTGCAGCTAATGCTTTTTCGGCCTTATCGAGTGTCGCCTTGGCTTTTTCGGCGTCTTCTTTTAAACCGTTGAGTTTAGGATTTTCTCCCGGCGAAGTATGGCTAGCCTCGTTGCTTTGTTCGGCGTCGTCGAACGCCTGCTGGGCTACGGCTGCTTTTGCTTCAAGTTCTTGAACGGTAGTGCGCAGGGATTCAATACCGTCTTGCCCTTTTTCTTCTGCGTTTTTAAGTGCTTGCTGTGCTTTTTTGAGCTTTGTACGGGCTACTGCAGCCTGTGTTTTTAACTGCTTGAGATCAGGCCCAGATGGAGCGGCGGTAGCAGCGGACTTTTCGGCTTGCTCAAATGCTTGTTGGGCTTCATTGGCTGCTTTTTCGGCCAATTGGTGCTGTTCCGTCAGCTCTGAAAGATCATTCATCCCTTCGGCTTTAGCTTTTTCTAGCGCAGTTTGTGCTTTCTTTAGCTTTGTTCTAGCAATGGCGGCCGCTGTTTTTAGTTTCTTGAGTTCATCGCCAGGCGCCGTTGCTTTAGGTGTAGACTCGCTGGCAGGGGCCGCTTGTTTTGCTTTTTGGGCTTTCGCCGCTTGCTCTGCTCGCTCGCGGCGGCGATTTTCTTTGTCGACCTTCTCTTGCTCTAAGCGTGCCTGACGAGCTTCAAAGCGCTGGCGAGCTTGCTCAGCTTTGCGTTGTTCTGCTTCTTCTTCTCGAATTTCGTTTTTAGCATAACGGTAGTATTGCACCAACGGAATATTGCTCGGGCAAACATAGGAGCACGCGCCACACTCAATGCAATCAAATAGGTTGTGATGTTTTGCTTTTTCAAGTTCACGGCTTTTAGCAAACCAATGTAATTGTTGTGGCAATAGCTCCGCAGGGCAGACCTGCTCGCATAAACCGCAGCGTATGCACGCTAGTGCGGGTGGGGCGGGCGGCATTTCATCTAACGTGGCGGCGATGATGCAGTTTGAGGTTTTAATTACTGGGATCTGATCGTCTTCAATAGTGAATCCCATCATTGGCCCACCCATAACTAAGCGACTTAGCTTATTTTCTTGCAAGTCGGCAGCTGTGAGCAGCGTTTTGAAAGGCGTTCCAATTAAAGCCTCTAGATTTTGTGGTTTTCTAACGGCATCGCCAGTTACGGTCACAATACGTGAAATTAAAGGTATGCCCTGTGTAACCGCTTGATGAATTGCAGCAGCGGTGCCCACGTTTTGACATACGATGCCTACATCGGCGGGAATTTTGCCGCTAGGGACTTCCACACCTGTTAATAATTTAATGAGTTGTTTTTCGCCGCCTGAAGGGTACTTTGTTGGCACGACAACAATATCGATGTTAAGAGAACTACCCCGTACCGCTTCCTCTAAAACACGTATGGCATGTGATTTGTTATCTTCAATACCGATCAAAATATGGCTGGGGCGTAGCAGATAATTAATGATCTCTATACCGCCAATAACTTGTTCTGCACGCTCACGCAACAGCATATCGTCAGCTGTGATGTAGGGTTCGCACTCAGCGGCATTGATCACTAACGTGTTAACTATGTGGTCATCGCCAAGATGTAGCTTGATATCTGTAGGGAAGCCAGCGCCGCCCATACCGGAAATGCCATGGTGCCGGATATAGTCGATAAGCTCATTCTGTTTAAGCTGGGTATAATCGGGTAAACCGGTATGGTCAATCCATGTGTCTTTGCCATCGGTTTCTATAACAATACAAGGGGCGCTTAAACCAGATACATGGGGTACAGGCTTAGGCGCAATTTCGATTACGGTGCCGGACGAAGGAGCATGGACTGAGGTACTAATTTTGCCCTGCGCAAGAGCAATGACCTGGCCTTTGAGTACATGGTGCCCTGGTTGAACGCACGGTTTTGCCGGTGCACCAATGTGCTGTTGTAACGGAACCGTTAATTGCGCTGGTACGGGGGCTGGCCGTATGGGCGAGCGTGTTGATTGCTTTTTGTTTTCGGGTGGGTGGATACCACCATGAAAGGCGAATATTTTGCCCATTATGCTGCGCCTCGCTGCTCACTTCCTCGGCCTGAGTCGGTTGCAATTAATGCAACGCCCGGCACGGGCTGCTCCCATTTCCATGTGTTTAACGTGGTTGGGATAGGTAACATATCAATACAATCAACAGGGCAGGGTTCTACGCATAGATCACAGCCTGTGCATTCTGAGGTTATTACGGTGTGCATTTGTTTTGCTGCGCCAACGATGGCATCGACAGGGCAGGCTTGAATACACTTGGTACAGCCGATGCACTCGTCTTCACGAATGTAGGCTATTTTTTTGATTTGCTCTTCGCCGTGCTCGGAATCCAAAGGTACCGCTTCAACGTCTAATAGGTCTGCTAATGCATCGATGGTGCTTTGGCCTCCGGGAGGACACTTGTTGATAGCGTCGCCATTAGAAATGGCCTCGGCATACGGACGGCATCCAGGGTAGCCACACTGCCCACACTGTGTTTGTGGCAATATATCGTCAATTTGATCAACGATAGGGTTGCCTTCTACTTTAAATTGAACGGCGGCATAACCGAGAATTAAGCCAAACACGACGGCTAAACCCAGCAAGACCAATATGGCAATTAATACGGCACTCATTATTGACACCTACTAAAACGAGACGAGGCCGGTAAAGCCCATAAATGCTAGTGACATTAAACCTGCGGTTACCATGCCTATGGCAGCTCCACGAAACGGTGTAGGAACATCGGCAACAGCAATACGCTCACGGATAGCGGAAAACAAGATAAGCGCTAACGAGAAGCCAACGGCGGCGCCAAATCCGTAAAAGATAGACTCCATAAAGCCGTTTTGCTTTTTTATGTTCAATAGTGCTACACCCAGCACGGCACAGTTAGTTGTGATAAGGGGTAAGAAAATGCCTAGCACCTTATAAAGAAGAGGGCTCGTTTTCTTAACCACCATCTCGGTAAACTGCACAACGACGGCTATAACCAATATAAATGAAATGGTTCTTAAGTAGCCTAAATCGAACGGTTGTAATAAGTAGGTATAAGCAAGGTAGCTACAGACAGATGACAGTGTCAGTACGAATGTGGTCGCTAATGACATGCCCATGGCGGTTTCTAGTTTATTAGAAACGCCCATAAACGGACATAGCCCTAGGAACTGCACTAGAACGAAGTTATTCACTAATACTGTGCTGACGAGAATCAGAAGGAAATCGGTCATATTGTCTGCTTCAAAACGTTTTCCGACGGCTAAAGACCGTCGGAAAGGTTAATGAGTACCTTGCTGGTATGCGTTAACGTTACCAACGTTTTCCATGTGGTAACGGCGACAGGTAATGCTAAAAAAGTCTTTTTCGAGCAGCCCGTCGCTGAATTAACGCAATTATACCAGATCTTGCTCCCGCAACGAGGCTACTGCTTGCTTGAGTTGATCTGAATCTAGCTCATTATTGGCTGTTAACAGCAAATCAGTGTTGCTAGTGCCGGTATCGGTTAACACAATGATGCCCTGTTGTTTTAGGAGTTGGGCAACGGCATCAACTTTATCGGCTAGCTCAGCTGTAATCTCGGTGCTAACCAGCGCTGAGGCAACACGGCCTTGATCAAACAGAGCTTTTTCAAGCGAATAGATCAGGCTGCTCGCATAAGGACCTTCAACTTTGACAATAGCGGCCTTCTGGCCAAAACGGCCTGCGCGATCTTTTGCTGAGACTTGTGAACTCTCAAATAAGTTGAGGTCGGCTTGCTGATCGGCTTCAATCATCATGCCAGCTGCTACTGTTTCGTTTGTTAGGCGGTCTACGACAATAAAAGAGCCAGTGCCACGGAACGATTTGTAGTTGTCAGCGATGATTGAGCGCTCTAGTGTTAGCTCACAACGGCCAATCTCATTAAGACCTAAGGTGGCGGTGGATGACGTTTCCAAGGTGTTAACATCAATTTTATGGCGTATAGCAGTAATTGAGCCAGCAACGCGACTAGTTAACAATTTGATATCGTACTGTTTGCCTTGAACCAATGAGTTTTCAGACATCCATACCAGTGAAGCATCGAAACGATTGGTGGTACGTGGGACCTGAGCACTATTGACGAGGACATCACCGCGCGAGATGTCGATCTCATCTTCTAGCGTTAATGTAATAGCCATAGGAGGGAAGGCTTCAGGGATTTCGCCGTCAAAAGTAACAATCGATTTTACGCGTGAGGTTTTGCCAGAAGGCATAACGGTAATTTCATCACCGGGGCGAACAACACCCGATGTTAACGTGCCGCAATAGCCGCGGAAATCCAGGTTTGGGCGGTTAACATATTGAACGGGGAAGCGTAATTCATCAAAGTTCTGATCATTGATAACCGGCACCGTCTCTAACAACTTCATTAATGGCTGGCCATCGTACCAAGCCATTTTTTCAGAGGCGTTAACAACGTTATCGCCTTTTAATGCTGACATCGGAACAAATTGAATATCCGGCAAATCCAGCTGATTAGAGAAAGCGAGGTAGTCTGCTTTGATTTGCTCGAATCGATCTTCGCTAAACTCAACGAGGTCCATCTTGTTGACAGCAATAATCGTGTGCTTGATACCTAATAGCGATACGATAAAGCTGTGGCGTTTAGTTTGCGTTTGTACACCATAGCGAGCATCAATCAGGATGATGGCTAGATCGCATGTCGAGGCACCGGTAGCCATGTTGCGCGTGTATTGTTCGTGCCCTGGGGTGTCCGCAATGATAAATTTGCGTTTGTCTGTCGAAAAATACCGATACGCGACATCAATTGTGATTCCTTGCTCGCGTTCGGCTTGTAAGCCATCAACTAGCAATGCGAGGTCCAGTTCTTCGCCAGCGTTACCTACACGAGCGTTATCACTTTGGATTGCCGCGAGCTGGTCTTCATAAATCATTTTTGAGTCATGTAAAAGACGACCAATAAGTGTGGATTTGCCGTCATCTACGCTGCCGCATGTCAAAAAGCGCAGTAGCTCTTTGTTTTCGTGCTGGTTTAAATACTCTTTGATGTCGCTAGAAATAAGATCAGACTGGTGGCTCATGAGTTTTACTCTCTACAAATTCGTTCCTAAAAATGGATGCAATACAGGCTTTGTACTGCGCTAGGCATTTATCCCTGCCTCTAACGCGTTGGCTTGCGTTATTGAAGCGGGATATTGTTGTGCCTAGAAGTAACCTTCCATTTTCTTTTTCTCCATTGAGCCAGATGAATCGTGGTCAATGGCGCGGCCTTGGCGTTCCGATGTGGTCGTTAATAGCATTTCTTGAATGATCTCAGGCAATGTTGCTGCGTCAGATTCAACAGCCCCAGTTAATGGGTAGCAGCCTAGCGTACGGAAACGCACATTTTTCATCATGGGTTTTTCGCCTTCTTGCAAAGGCATGCGCTCGTCGTCGACCATAATGAGCATGCCATCGCGCTCAACCACAGGACGGATGTCTGAGTAGTAAAGAGGAACAATCGGAATGCTCTCTAAGTAGATGTATTGCCAGATATCTAGCTCTGTCCAGTTGGATAGTGGGAAGACGCGAATGCTTTCGCCTTGGTCGACACGTGTGTTGAAGATGTTCCATAGCTCAGGGCGCTGATTTTTTGGGTCCCAGCGATGGTTCTTATCGCGGAAAGAAAACACGCGCTCTTTAGCTCGTGATTTTTCCTCGTCACGACGGGCACCACCAAAAGCGGCATCAAACTTGTATTTGTTGAGTGCTTGCTTGAGTGCCTGCGTTTTCATGATGTCGGTGTGCTTAGATGACCCATGAGTAAATGGGCCTACGCCCATATCTACACCTTCTTGGTTAATGTGGACGATCAAGTCCATGCCTACTTCTTCGGCCATTTTGTCACGGAAACTGATCATTTCCTTAAACTTCCATGTGGTATCCACATGCAGTAGAGGGAAGGGAGGCTTGCCAGGGAAAAAGGCCTTGCGAGCAAGGTGCAGCATAACAGCTGAGTCTTTACCGACAGAGTAAAGCATAACTGGGTTGTCAAACTCAGCGGCTACTTCGCGAATAATTTGGATACTTTCTGATTCCAGCTGTTTTAAGTGGGTCAGACGGTGTTCTGGTAAAGATGTCATCAGTATGTGCCTACTCATTTAACTTTAAAATAGGTTAGTCGAAGCTGAAGGTTGTGGATGCAGCTCCTCTAGAATGGGGCGCATTATTGCAAAGACGCTTATCTAATAAAAGGAATAAATAGCAATCTTGTTATTTCTAAATGGAATATAAGGCGGTGTGCTTAGAGCAAACGCTTAGGTTTGGTGAGGTAATGTCTCTTATATCGCCTTTTGGTATAAGAAAATAAAAAACTATTATTTTAGGTTATATAAATTACTGGTATTATGCCCCATAGAAATTTATCTGCACAATGATACTGGTATCTGACGTTTATGGAATTTGCTTATAGCTTTGCTGGGCTGCTAGTTGGCTTTGTTGTCGGACTTACAGGTATCGGCGGTGGGGCGTTAATGACCCCTATTTTGATTGTGATATTTGGCATACCTCCGGTTGTTGCCGTGAGTACGGACCTTATATACGCGTCTGTGACCAAAAGTGGTGGGGTTTTTGCGTATGCGCGCAAACAATTAATTGCTTGGCGGGTTGTGATTTTACTGTTGTTGGGTAGTATTCCCGGCAGTCTGCTGACCCTTAATTATCTAAAAGGGTTTGCTGATTTATCGCAAATCGAGCATTTGATGAATCTGACGTTAGGTTTTTCATTAATCCTAACGTCTATTGCTGTTTTTGGGCGTAACCGCATTCGTGAGTTTGCGCTGCAGCAAGAAAGTAAGCCATGGGTATCTAGCGCACGGAAAATAAGACCTTATGTAACTTTTGTTATGGGTCTTGTGCTGGGGTGCTTGGTCACATTATCTTCCGTCGGTGCAGGTGCGCTGGGAACGGCGCTGTTGATTACCTTGTACCCAAGGATGAGCATGCCAACTATTGTTGGTACCGACTTATTTCACGCTGTTATTTTGACGGGTGTGGCGGGAGCTGGTCATTACACTATGGGTAGTGTGGATTTGGCGTTGCTGGGGTATTTGTTAATAGGCTCTTTGCCGGGCGTGTTTGTCGGCAGTTACCTAGGTGCAAAGCTTTCGCCTAAGGTGATGCAGCCTATTATGGGATCTGTGTTGTTTGCTATCGGCTTGCGCTTTGTCTTGGCAGGCTGATCATAATTAGAAATTTTAGACATTAATTAAGAATCAAAGTGGGCAGTTAACTGCCAAATGGGTGAAACATGTATCAGTATAATGAAGTCGATCAGACGCTGGTTCAGGAACGAGTCGAGCAGTTCCGAGATCAGACACGACGTTTTTTGGCCGGTGAGCTGCCAGAGGATGATTTTTTAGCGCTACGATTAATGAATGGTTTATACATTCAGCGTTATGCGCCAATGTTGCGCGTGGCAGTGCCGTACGGTCTGATGTCTTCTACTCAGATGCGTAAGTTGGCTCATATCGCCCGTAAGTATGATAAGGGTTATGGTCACTTCACCACCCGAACTAACATTCAATATAACTGGCCTAAGCTGGAAGAAGTACCTGATATCTTGGCTGAATTGGCTGAAGTGCAGATGCACGCTATTCAGACTTCTGGTAACTGCATCCGTAACACTACAACGGATGAGTATGCAGGTATTAATGCGAACGAGATTGAAGATCCGCGCCCATATTGCGAGATTATTCGTCAGTGGTCAACATTGCATCCGGAGTTCGCTTATTTACCACGCAAATTTAAAATAGCAGTAACAGGTGGTCCTGAAGATCGTGCCGCTTCTCAAGTGCACGATATAGGTCTACATATTGTGCGTAATGATGAAGGTGAGGTTGGTTTTGAAGTGCTGGTTGGTGGTGGTTTAGGCCGTACGCCGTTTATTGGTAAGGTGGTACGCAGCTTTCTACCAAAACAGCATTTGTTATCTTATCTGGATGCTATTTTACGTGTTTATAACCTCAATGGGCGTCGTGATAACAAATACAAAGCGCGTATCAAAATTTTAGTAGATGCGATGGGTGTTGAAGCATTTTCTGAGTTAGTCGAAGCAGAATGGCAATCCTTTGGTAAGGATGGTCAGTTAACATTGACTGAGGCTGAAATTGAGCGTGCTAAGTCATTCTTCAAACCGCTGGATTATGATCTTTCTGCGGCTAATGACACCAGCTTGGCGCAGCAATTAGCAGATGATAAAGCCTTTAATGCTTGGTATGAGCGCAATACGGTAGCGCACAAAGTGGATGGCTATCGTGCAGTGGTTGTGTCTCTTAAGCCGCTGTTGAAAGCACCGGGTGATATTACAGATGCGCAAATGGATTTGGTGGCTGATTTGGCTGACCAATACAGCATGGGTGAGATTCGCTCTACGCATCATCAAAACCTCGTTTTGGGTGAAGTTAAAAAATCCGATCTATATGCGTTATGGAAGGTGTTAGAGGCTAATGAGTTGGCGCGTGCCAACGTCGGTACGTTAACCGATATGATTTGCTGCCCAGGCTTTGATTTCTGTGCTTTGGCAAACGCTAAAACCATTAATATTGCAGAGCAGATCAACCAGTGTTTCGATGATTTGGATCATTTGTATGATCTGGGTGATATACGGCTCAATATGTCTGGCTGTATCAATGCATGTGGTCACCATCATGTCGCTGATATTGGTATTTTGGGCGTGGATAAGAAAGGCGAAGATTGGTACCAAATTACGCTGGGTGGCTCATCTAAAGCCGATGCACGTCTAGGTAAGGTGCTGGGTAAGGCGGTTGCGGCAGATGATGTTGCTAAAACCCTGCAAACTGTTTTGTCGGTCTATGTTGAAAACCGCACTGAAGAAGAGTCGTTTGCTGACACTGTTCAGCGCTTAGGTATTGCACCGTTTAAGGAGAGAGTTTATGCCCCTGTTAATTAATCGAGCGGTTGCTGAAAATGATCCATGGCAGTTTGTCTCTGCGGATGCTATCGAGGCGAAGGCGGACTTACCGGTAGGTGATATTGTCGTTCCTTTTGCCTATTACCTAGAGAATAAAACACAGTTACTGGCGCGTGAGGGAAAAGTGGCTGTGGTCGTCAATGGTGATGATGATTTGCAGGCGCTTATTGCTTGTTTGTCTGAGCTGTCATTGGTGGCAATTGATTTCCCTGCTTTTCGTGATGGTCGTGGTTTCAGTATTGCGCGTAAGGTTGTGCGCGCAGGCTTTAAAGGAGAGGTGCGGGCTGTAGGTGATGTTGGTCGAGACCGCCTAGAGTACATGGAAAGCTGTGGCTTTAACGCTTTTGATATTAGTGACGAGGCGTTCAGTGATGACACGCTTAAAGCGTTCACTGAAATTACGGTTAACTATCAAGGTACAGCTGCAGATCCGCGTCCTATTTTCCGTCGTTAAGCCTAATAAGGTGAGATTCTCCTGCCAAATATGTGCAGGAGAAAGGAGTAAAATGTAATGAGTATTGATTTAGCGGCTGCTAATGCGGCGCTTGAGGGTAAAACGCCTCAAGAAATTATTGCCTGGGCAATAGAAAACTCTGAGAACCCGTTAGTAACTACGAATTTTCGACCTTACGAATCCGTCATACTGCATATGGCTGTTCAAGCAAAGCCTGATATTAAAGTGTTATGGGTTGATTCGGGTTACAATACATCAGCTACCTATCGCTTTGCTGAAAAAGTAATTCAAGACTTAAGCTTGAATGTAGAAACATACATTCCTCAGCAAACATCGGCGCGCCGTAATGTGTTGATGAAAGGTATTCCTGATGTAGGAGATGAGTTGCATGATGAGTTTACTCGTCAAGTTAAGCTTGAGCCTTTTCAGCGTGCTTTGGCCGAGTTGAAGCCGGATTTGTGGCTAAACGCGATTCGTAAAGATCAGACCGAGTTTCGCCAGTCACTTGAAATTGTTTCTGCCAGCAAAGACGGCATAATTAAGGTGGCTCCATTATTCAATTGGACAGATGCTGATCTTGAGGCGTATCTTGAACAGCATAATCTGCCAAACGAGCATGATTACTTTGACCCTACAAAAGCGGTTGAAAATCGCGAGTGTGGATTGCACACTCAGCTGTAACTTTACTCGCTAATTTCCACTGAATGGGCCCGAAGTGATCATTGCCTGAGCCATTAAGGTTTTGTTGGCTCGTTCAGTCATTGAGGGTTCATTGTGGATTTTTTACCTCTCTTCTTTAATCTTAAAGGTCGTCAGGCGCTATTAGTTGGTGGTGGCGATGTCGCTTTGCGTAAAGCGCGTTTGCTAAAACGGGCTGGCGTGTCGTTAACGGTTGTTTCTCATGCGGTTGTTGATGAGCTAAGGCTTATGCTGCGTGACCCTGATGATCAAATCATTATCGGTGAATATCACCCGTCATTGCTTGATAGTAAGTGTTTGGTGATAGCTGCAACCGATGATAACGCGCTGCATGAGCGGATTCATTTTGATGCACTCGATAAGAATGTCCCCGTTAACGTTGTGGATACGCCTGCGTTATGCACGTTCATATTCCCCGCTATTGTGGATCGTTCCCCTATCGTTATTGGTATTACTTCTGGCGGCGAATCACCTGTATTGGCAAGGCTACTTCGGGCGCGTTTAGAAACGCTAATCCCTTCAGGGTACAGTCGCTTGGGTGGTTTGGCTGCCCGATTTAGAAGCCAAGTGAAGGCACGCTTTACATCGTTGAATGATCGTCGTCGCTTCTGGGAGAATGTGTTAGAAGGTCAGATCGCGGAAAAGGTGTTTTCTGGGCGCAATGAAGAGGCGGAAGCACAGCTGAAAACGGCTATAGAGCAAGGTGATACGGGGCATAGAAGTGGAGAGGTCTACCTGGTAGGGGCTGGTCCCGGTGATCCAGAGTTGCTTACGTTTAAAGCGTTGCGCTTGATGCAGCAAGCTGATGTTGTCTTTTATGACAACCTTGTATCCAAAGAAGTGTTGGATCTTTGTCGTCGTGACGCAGACTTGGTGTATGTTGGCAAGCGTCGAGATAACCATGCTGTCCCTCAAGAAGGTATTAATCAGCTGTTGGTTGAGCATGCTAAAAAAGGAAAACGTGTTGTTCGCCTGAAAGGTGGCGACCCTTTTATTTTTGGTCGTGGTGGAGAAGAGTTAGAAGAGTTGAAAGCACATGGTATCCCTTTTCAGGTGGTGCCGGGCATTACCGCTGCAAGTGCTTGCTCCACGTATGCTGGTATTCCGTTAACGCACCGAGGCTACGCGCAGTCAGTTAAATTTGTAACCGGTCAGCTTAAGAATCGCCAACAAGCCTTAGAGTATGCGGAGCTAGTGCACCCTAATCAAACGGTGGTGTTTTATATGGGGCTCCATACCTTGCCTGTTTTGGTTCAAGGTTTGCTGGATCATGGCAAGCCGTCTGCCACGCCGATTGCTATTGTGTCTAAAGGGACGGCGGCCGATCAGCGTGTATTGACGGGAACCCTAGAAGATATCGTTGATAAACAGGTCGATGCGAAGTTAGAAGCGCCTGCGCTGATCATCGTGGGAGAAGTGGTTGATCTTCACGAGCAGCTTGCCTGGTTTGGTCAGCAAGAGCAGGGTAATGTGACCCATGCTTTAGGAATGTTGAAAACGACCGCCGAAAAGTAGCGTAAAGGTGGGTAGCACTCAGGTGGTGGGATGCATCACTTGAGTGTTTGTAGCATGCTATTGGCCAAGGTTTGCATACGTTGTAAGCCGATATCGGCTTTTTCTAAAAAATCTTGGTCGGCTTGGGTTGGGTTGTACCAAAATGTGCCTGAAACATGACAGCGCTTAGCTAGTTTGTGAATGCCTAAGTCTTCAAGAGTATACCCTAGTTGGGTCCATCGCTCCGTTAATTGAGCCTCAGTTTGATGGCTTCTTATGCCCGCGTTATTAATGTGCTGAACATAGACCGAAGTTGCTCTTGCTGCTAAAACAACTTCTCGTAAAGCAGAGGTAGACTCCAGCTTGCGCTTATTATTGGCTCTATTAAGATTGGTAAGCCATTGGGTGGCATGTTTGATCAGTTGCCATAGCGGGATCCCTGTTTCCAATGTGGGCATATGCTGTCCTTATAACCGGCTTTGTTGATATAGAAATGACGATAAGATCGTTTTTTAGCCTGAACCTTTCGAGCTGAACGCTATCACAGATACAGCCAATTTATTAGTACGCTCGTTACTATTTCAAATGGCTTATGCGAGAATGCCCGCACTCAGATAGTAGAGAATCCAGAGTAGCTTTTTTTGTTATCTATAGCAGACAAAGCTTATCTATTCGCTTTAAATTTATAGCTGGTTGTTCTACTATTGTCGGCCATCAGATGATGGATGTTTTACTGACACAGGATGTTGTTTAAATGGACTTAAGACTCACAGTTACCAGTGGGCAGCGCCAGTTACTTGGTGATGTCTATCAAGTTGATGTTAATTCAGACATTTTTTCTATTGGAAGGTCTGCGGACAATACGTGGGTTCTACCCGATGCTCGCCTTCATATCTCCAGCAAGCACTGTGTCATTCATAAAAAAAATGACGAGTACCATCTAACCGATATCAGTACGAATGGTGTTTTCGTTAATGATGACGAAGACCCTGTAGGACGTGGTCGGACGGTTATTCTAAAAAATGCCGATATGTTGACGATCGGCGAGTTTAAAATCAGAGTGGACTTGCGTTCGCCCTTTGATGGTACTGCTTCTCAAACCGACATAGAGGAGCTGCTAACACCTAACGATACTCGTGAGACGACACCTGAGTTCTCTGAAATTATGGATCAGGTGGCAGTCCAAGGTGAACGAGAGATCGCTATTAGCGAAATTGATGAACTACTCGCTCCTAAAAGTAACCAGTTGTCTTCTGAGACACCAAGTGTCAGTGAGTTAATGGCCCCGGTTTCTCCCGAGCGGGAGCAGTTCAAGCCACCAGAAGCCAAACAGCCTTCAGTGCGACCTCAAACTGCTAACCGTGATGCGTTGTTAAATGATGCGCCACAGGCCGATACCGACAAAGAGCCTGCTCCATCTATTCCTGATAACTGGTTGGATTTGTTAGGTCAGCCGCCTGCTAGCGATAGAGCGCCTGTTGAGCCGGTAGAAAAACCAGCGGTAAGTACTTCAAGCCCTGCACCTGCTAAGTTGGCAGTGGGTGTGCCTGCACCTTCTGTTGATGAGGAGTTTGAAGGGTTGATCAATGCTGCTTCTACTTCTACTTCTACTTCTACTTCTACTTCCACGCCACGCAAGCCGTCAACAGAAAAAGCGTCCTTAAGTACTCCTGTTGAAAGCGCAGAGCCACCCGCTACTAAACAGGCTGTTGTTGATGCGGTTGAGCCTGCAGCTGATTCAATTATTGATGCTGCATTAGCTTTGTTAAATGAAAAGCCTGCAGCGGCTCCTGAACCAGATCCAGCGCCGGTAATTGATAAAGAGCAGCAAGACGCCGAAAACGAGTTGGCTGCGCTGCTGAATAAAGAGCCAAAAAATGTGCCGGTTAAATCGACCTTCGAGGAGAAGGATGGCTCCGCATTTGCGGCTCGCCCTGAGCCTGAGGTGACGCTTGCACAAACTCAATTTGAGACAGTGACTCATCATCAGGCGCCACTCCATGAGCCGCTAGAGACAAATAAGACACCTTCGACGGGTGAGGTAGGTCAATCGGATCTCTTTGACGAGCTTTTAGAAGCGGCGGGTATCCCTGTTGCTTTGCTGGAAGGCAAAGATAAATCACAGCTTGCTCAAGAAATGGGCGCTATGATTAAGAACTATTCTCAGGGAGTAGTAGAGACCTTAGCGACGCGTAGTTTGGTTAAAAGTGAATTCCGTCTGCAGCAAACTATGATTCGCCCAGTAGATAATAACCCTCTGAAATTTTCGCCATCGGGAACAGAAGCATTAAAAATTATGATGCTAGCTGATTCGGCTGCTTACATGTCAGCGCCGCGAGCGGTAGATGAGGGCTTTAAAGATATTCAGGCGCACCAGTTGGCGATGATGTCCGGTATTCAAGCCGCTTTTGCTCACTTGTTAGAGCGCTTTAATCCGGAAGATTTGCAACGTAAATTTGATCGTCGCCCGCGTCATCAAAAGGGTATTTTGGGGCGGCAGCGCGTGGATTATTGGCTTGAGTATGTCGATTTTTATGATGATATCTGCGCCATGATGGAAGATCAATTTCAAGACCTGTTTTCCGCCGAGTTTGGTAAAGCTTATGAAGATCAGTTAAGGAGTTTGGATAAATGATGGTACTACGGCATGTTGCTAGTCTGATTCTATGTGTCGCTTTATTATCAGGGTGCTCATCCATGAACCCTTTTTCTGAAGACGAAGAAACTAATATCAAGCTCGAAATGGTTATAGAAGCCGCGCATGATGTTAACCCTGATAGTAACGGTGTGCCTTCACCAATAGAGATCCGTTTGTATCAGCTGAATTCATTGTCGGAGTTTGATCAGGCTGATTTTTTCACGCTTTATAATGAAGAGCCTTTGCAGTCGACATTATTAGATACGCGCATTTTCTTGATGAGCCCTAGCCAATTAGAAGAGCTTAAAACTGACCTTAAGCCTGACGCGCAATATATAGCGATCATCGCGGCTTATCAGGATATTGATAATGCAGTCTGGAAAGATGTGATCCAGGTACGTGACTCACGCGGCTTTTTGAAAAGAATGATTAGTTCGCAAAAGGTAATGACATTGCGGGCTTTAGCGTTGACAAGCCGCATACTGCTGACCGATCAGGAGTAAGGCAATGAGTTGGCATAAAAAGGTCGCATGGCTTGAGGGGATGTTTATACGCCCTCAGCATTTTCAGCAGCAGGATCGCTATGTTGAAGGAATGGTCTCATCGCTCAATGCTCAATTAACCAGCTATGGTTGGGGAATATCAGAGCTTGATATTGATGAGTCGGCTTTACGGTTGGGTAATATAGTCATAAGGCGTTGTCGCGCTATTTTACCTGACGGTACTCCTATTAATGTACCAGCAGAGGATGATGTTCCCGAACCCATATCGCTCAGTGTTGAGGATGAGGGGGGATTGATTTATCTAGGGTTGCCGTTATGGCGAGCCGGCGCAAAAGAGATGGATAGACAAGCAGCACCTGATGCCAATGCACGCTTTCGTATTGATAATATCGAAGTTTCTGACGTCGTCATGGGTAGTCGGAGCTTGGCTGATGTGGAGGTTGCAGGGAAAAAATTATCCGTGCTATCGCAGCAGCAACATCATCAGCAATATTCGGCAATACCTATCGCGCGAGTTAAGCTGATTAAAAATCGTTCGGTGATTCTGGACGAAGGGTTTATTCCGCCAGCGCTTGATTTCCTTGCGGTAGAAGGGCTTGGCCGTAGTTTGAAAGAAATCCATGGCTTGACCCATATGCGAAGCGAAGCATTAGCTGAACGTATTAAGTCAACGTCCGGTGGTGGCTCTGCCGAAATGGCCGACTTTCTACTACTTCAATTGTTAAATCGATACGAGCCTGTGTTGGCGCATTATCTAGTCAGTGATCAACTACATCCGCAAACTGTTTATCAAACATTGATTCAGTTCGCAGGTGAGTTGGCTACATTTACACATCCCGATAAAAAAGTAGCTGAGATGCCGGTTTATCAGCATCTGGATTTAGAATCCACCTTTACGGCACTAGAGCAACTATTACAGCAGCCACTCAGTACAATGCTGGATCAGAGCGCGGTTCTAATCGAACTGAGCGAAAAAGGCTTTGGGATTAGAGTAGGGTTTATTCCTGAAACAGAAATAGCGGCGACTAATTTTGTGCTGTCGGTTAGAGCGGATATGCCTCGTGAAGATTTACGTCGCTTGTTTCCAGTGCAGGCTAAAGTGGGGCCAATTGAGCAGATTAATAACTTAGTTAACAGACAGTTGCCAGGCGTAAGAATTGAACCTCTACCTGTTGCTCCAAGGCAAGTTCCCTATTATTCGGGGGCTGTCTATTTTGAGTTAGATACGCAAGGGCAATGGTGGAACGTGATACATGCCTCCAAAGGATTGGCGTTGCATATTGGTAATCAATTTCCCGGTGTTAAATTAGAGTTATGGGCTATTAAATAGCGCCTTACTAGCAAACATGGATGTAATGAAAAATGGATTTTAAAGGTGATCGCACGGTTATAATCCCGACGCCGGGAGGAAGACCAGCAACAGCAGATGTAGCACCTGCCCAAACGTTTAGCGATAGTGGTAATTGGAGCACCTTGTTTGATGATGCTGATAAGTTCATCAGTTCAGGGTTTAATCGCTTAGAAAATGCAGCGTTCAAGCTGCTTTCACTGATTCCCACAATTAAAAAGTCTCATTCCAACCCCAGTGCGGGGTTGTTGCGTCAGCAAATGGTCGAGGAAATCGAGCAATACGAAGCTGTTGCGCGCAAGTCGGGCATTGATTCTCGGACGGTTATGATAGGACGTTATATCCTCTGTTCTGTGCTAGATGAGGTTGTGCTCAATACCCCTTGGGGTGGACAAAGTGATTGGCAAACGCGCAGTTTACTCAGCCATTTTCATAAAGAAACGTGGGGCGGCGAAAACTTTTTCGTAATGCTCGAAAACCTTGAAAAAGATCCTTCAACCAATATCGATTTGTTGGAGTTGATGTATGTATGCCTAACACTCGGTTTTGAAGGTCGTTATGCTGTCGAAGCTGATAGGGTGGGGCGTTTGGCTGAGGTGCGGGCACGTTTATATCGCACGATACGTACACAGCGTGGGGAGCCTGCACGACAGTTATCACCGCATTGGCAGGGCGTAACCGTTGCAAACCGCAATTTGCGTCGCTTTATGCCGTTATGGGTTTTTGCTTCTGTATTAGCAGGGGTTCTATCAATCATATTTTTCTTTTTATTATATCAACTTAACCAAATATCAAACCCTCCTTACCAAGCATTAGCAACACTGGGTAGTGAGGCTGAAACATCTTTTGACCGCCCTAAAGTGGTTGATTTGTCAGCACTGCAAAAATTACGGATCTTTCTGAAGCCAGAAATTGATCAAAACTTGCTCGCAGTAGAAGAGCGCGATGGTCAGGTACGAATAATTATCCAGGGTGATCGCCTCTTCCAGTCGGGACAGGCCACTATCAATGGCGACTATAAGCCTTTATTGCGCCGTGTTTCCTTGGCGCTTTATGAGGTGAATGGCAAAGTTTTGGTTGAAGGGCACTCTGATAGTCAGCCTATCAACACGCTTAAATTCCCATCTAACTGGCATTTATCGTTAGCCCGAGCAGAAGAAGTCACAAAGTTGTTAGCGAATAACACACAAGAATTTGATCGTTATGATGCAGAGGGCAAGGCGGACACTAGCCCTATCGCCGATAATTCAACCGCACAAGGACGTTCCAAGAACAGACGTGTAGAGATTGTATTGTTATCAAATGTTGTTTGGCGCACGAATGGAGGGAACGAATAATGCGTCTGCTAACGTCTATCGCAGGGAAGTTGAAAACGGTTTTGGGATTTGCAGCCCTTATAATTATTGCCGTATTGATTTGGTTTGTATTACCGGCAGTAACGATGGGAGGTTCGGACCCCTTTGGCTCGGCCATGACTCGGGGCATGATGATTGGCAGCATGTTTGCTATGGCACTGGTGTATAAATTACGTACACATTTGATGGCCAAAAAGAAAAATGAACAGCTTGCCACCGAAATGTCGGCAACGGATAAAACGCCCAAAGAAGAGCTAGGTAAGCAAGAGGTCTCTGAATTAGGTCACAAATTTGAGGAGGCTTTGAGCCTGCTTAAAAAAGTAAAAACAAAAGAAGGCGGCAAGGGGAATTACCTTTATGTGCTGCCATGGTATGTCATTATCGGTCCATCCGGTTCAGGTAAAACAACGGCCTTACTTAATTCCGACTTACATTTTCCGCTCATGGACTCAGTGGGGGCGTCTGTTAAAGGCGTAGGTGGTACACGTAACTGCGATTGGTGGTTTACAGATGAGTCTGTGCTGCTCGATACGGCGGGCCGTTATACCACGCAAAATAATCAAAATGAGTTAGATGAAGTTGAGTGGAAAGGCTTTTTAGGCTTGCTTAAAAAGTTTCGTAGTCGTAAACCTATTAACGGGCTGATTATTACGTTCCCAGTCGATAGCTTGCTCAAAATGCAAGAGTCGGACTTAATCACTCATGCCAAGTTTATTAAGCAGCGTATACAAGAGTTCCAAGAAACATTTCAGATACGTTTTCCGGTTTATATTACGATTACTAAGTTTGATTTGTTGCCCGGCTTTACTGAGTATTTTGATGACTTAGGCCGCGAAGAGCGAGAGCAAGTCTGGGGCTTTACTTATCCTTATGATGACGATAGTGAAGAACAAGATGTTGTCCCGCAGTTTTTAATGGAATTTCGCACTCTGCAAGAACGCGTTCAGTCACGTGAAGCTGATCGTTTGCAAATGGAATCTGATATTAACCGTCGGGATTTGATCTACGTTTTCCCGCGTACTCTAGGTTTGCTGCAAGATCCAATAGCCACTTTTTTACAGGAAATCTTCAAACCTACGCGCTTCGAGACGCAACCGTTGTTACGAGGTGTTTACTTCACCAGCGGCACGCAAGATGGTACGACCTTGGATCGTGTTGTTAATGCACTTGGTTCGCGATTTGGGTTGCGTACAGATGGCTCGACACAGCGATCAGGTAAAGGGAAGGGGTATTTCTTACATAACCTGTTCACTAAAGTTATTTTTCGCGAGTCCGGTTTAGCCGGTATCAATATTAAGCACGAACGTCGTCTGTTTGTGCTGCACTCATTGGCTTACGGTCTTGTTTTTTCGGCAGCGGTAGCACTTTCGGGGTTATGGATTTACAGCTACCTAGAGAATAAGTCACTAGTTGATGAGGTGCAGGCTAAAACAGTCGAAGCAGAAGCGGTTATTGCAGATATTAGCCGTTATGAGAAAGATGTTTTGGTACCGGTGGATGCACTTAATACAGTGCGTGCGTTGCCGACAGGCTATGATGACATCCAAGAAGGAGGCAAAAGCTGGCGTCATTTCGGTTTATATCAAGGCGATAAGTTAGGCCAAGAAGCCAGTGATGCTTATGGTCGTTTATTGTATAAAACTTTCTTGCCGCGTTTGTTAGTGCAAATAGAATCGGCCTTATATGAAAAGCGTAATGATGCAGAGTACCTTTACGACACCTTACGCGTTTATTTGATGCTCAGTGACCCTGCGCATTTGGAGCCAGCGTCAGTGAAAAGTTGGGTGCTGGACGATTGGAAACGTGTGCTTCCTCGTGATATTCGTAAAAATGAATACGAAAACTTACAAGCACATCTTGATGCTTTATTAGAATACTTACCCAAAGAAACGCCTTTGCAGCCCAACGATGAGTTGGTCGCTAGTGTTCGAACTTTGTTGAGCACTTTACCCCCAGCCCGTCGTTTCTACTTCCGCTTAAAAGAAGAAGGGATGTTAAACAAAGAGCTAGCACCTTATCGCATGGTTGATGCTATTGGCAGCGAAGCGGCTTACTTGTTCCAGTTTAAAAATGGACAGCCTATCACCAGCGAAATTGACGGGTTCTTTACAAAAGCAGGTTACCAGCATTACTTCATTGTTGATCGTGATGAAATGATTGAACGTTACCTGACCGATGAATGGGTCATGGGTGATGAGTACGGACTGGAGTCTGTTGGTTTGAATGGTGAGCTATTGCAAACTCAGGTTGAGTCTATGTATTTGGATGATTACTTGAGTACCTGGAAAAGCTACTTGGAGTCTTTGGATTTTGCGCCTATGACAAATCCGCGTGAAACACTGGCCATTCTTAAAGAGCTATCACGGCCTAACTCTCCTATTATCCCTTTGCTTAAATCGATTAGCACTAACACTTCATCTGATGCGTTTTCGCTTTTGGGGGCGCTTGAGAATGTAGCAGGTGATACGGAAACACCAGCGCTTGATGAGAAAATAGAAGAGCAAGTACAGGTGCGTTCGAACCCAGTAATCGAGTACTTTGCAGAGCTGAATAAGCTAACCGAAGGCGATGATGAGCACGCTCCGCCTATTGAAGAAACCATTAAAATGCTGGACGAGCTCTATGTCTATATGAGTGCTATTGATGGCGCAGCAAATACAGGAAAAGTGGCTTTCGAAAACGCTTCTGACCCGCTTGGGTCGGCGGCTGTCCTTCGTGAAATGGATGTAGAGGCTGCTCGACAACCTAAGCCTTTATCGACACTGCTCGATAAAATTTCGGATCGCGCTAAATTACAAACAGCACAAGATGCTAAAGGGTATATGCAGCGTGAGTGGGATAACGAAGTGGCGCGTCATTGTACCAATATGTTGGCTAATCGTTACCCGTTTAATAAACGCAGTAGCCGAGAGGCGACACTCGATGATGTCTCAGCGTACTTTGGTCCTGGTGGTATTTTAGAGCGATATTTTGATGATGTCGTTGTTGATTATATCGATACCTCTCGCCGACCATGGCGTTGGAATGAGAATAATGGCGTTAGCTTAGGTTTTTCTGAATCAGTCTTGCGTCAATTAGAGATAGGGCGTGTCATCCGGGATACTTTCTATCGAACAGGATCACCTGACCCAGCTATCAGCTTTGAGTTACGCCCTATTAATATGGATAAGTCCATATTGCGGATGAGCTTGTTTGTAAATGGGCAGCAGATGACATATGCCCATGGCCCGCAAAGTGGAAAACGTTTCCGCTGGCCTGATCAGGCTCGTAACGCTGATCGTGGTTTAGCACGCTTAGTTATTGTGACCAGCGCCGGCCAAGAATCGATTACAGAGCAAGGCGATTGGGCGCTGTTTAGACTGTTTGATCAAGCCAAAGTGGAGCGCATGGACCGGGAACGCTACAAACTAACATTTAGGCTCAAGAATGAGTTTACCGTCTCGTTAGAGTTGCGTGCTGGCAGTGTTTACAACCCATTCCAAATGGCGGAACTTCGGCAAGTGAGGTGTCAGTGATGGCTGGGCTAGCAATCGGTATATACGGAAAATTGCCATCACACGCTGATTTTGTGAGTGTGAATGTTGATTCTGAGTTAACAGCAGAGCTGTATGACTGGATGCAAACAGTCATCTTCAAAAGCAAAGAGGTCATGAGTGATAGTGACTGGCTTACGGCGTACTTGGTCTCTCCTATTTGGCGATTTTATTTGCCGGTTACAGAGCACCGTAAGGGGGCTGTTACGGGTATCATGTTGCCTAGTGTTGATTCTGTTGGGCGTTACTTTCCTATTTTCTTACTGTTTAAGCTCGATACTGAGAAAAGGCGAACAGAATGGTTGTTTCGGGAAGCGACAACACTTTTGGAAGTGCTAGAGAATGCCGGTATTCAAGCATTGCAGAAACGCCTCACGGTTTATGATTTACAAGTGTTGTTAGATGAGTTTACAGCCGATTTTGAAGTGGGTGAGCAATTAATGTTGCCAATAGAAACCCCTAAGTCGGTCATAAATGTAGAAGAACAATTAGATAAAATGATCGTTCAATTGGGCGATGTTACTTTGTGGTGGTCAATGATGGATATCAATGGCCACGTCAAACCGTTATGTAGCTTTAGTCAGATGCCCGACGCGAATGACTACCAGTTTATGTTAGTCGGTAGCGTATCGGAGTAAATGGAAGTCAATGGCAGATAAAAACTGGAATGGCTACGGCCAAACGGACGTGGGCTCTGTGCGAGAGGAAAACCAAGATAGTTTAGCTGTTTTGGATCACTCTGGAGTATGGTGTGTTGCTGATGGTATGGGAGGCCACAAAGAAGGTGGTATAGCGAGCCATTTAGTCACGCAGAGTTTAGAAAGCTTGCAACAAAAAGAGCCTCAGTCACTTGATGAGCTGTTAACTGAGACCATATCAATCCTCCAAGAAGCGAACCAAGCGTTATGTGATATGTCTGACAGCTTTTATGGTGAGGATCTCATTGGCACAACAGTAGTAGCGTTGTTAGTGAGAGGAGGTCGGGGTGCTGTCGTATGGGTGGGCGATTCGCGTTTATACCGTATGCGTGAAACGGCTTTTGAAATGGTCACACGAGATCATACACAGTTCGAGGAGCTGGTCAGTCGAGGTCTGATTGAAGATTTATCGTCAGAAAAAACTCACCCCGCTAGCCATATGTTAACTCGGGCTTTAGGGGTTAGCCGAGAGCTGAATTTAGACACGATTTATTTAGAACTCGAACCAGGAGATAGGTTTTTGTTGTGCAGTGACGGACTATCGAATGTCATTGAGCAATTAGACTTAGGCAAAGCTATTTACTACAGCGAAGACAAACAACGTGCTGTAGCAAACTTAATTAACATGGCGCTAGCTCGCCAGGCGAACGATAACGTTACCGCTTTAATTGTGGACAGGATGTAATCGATGAAACGCGTAATACTGACCAGTATGGTCTCTGTGTTTGTTCTTCTCCAAGGATGTGCTGTGCAGCAGCAAGTTGACGATCGATCTGTTGGCGGCCTGAGCCGAGTGGGTATCGTCAATGACGATGACTTGCTCAAAGATAGCTTTCCTGAATACATGGGTCTAGATCAAGTAGGCGTGCATTACCTTAACCCTGTTACAAAAGGTAGTAGAAACACTTATTTGCGACGTGCCGAATCAGTAATACTCTCGTCTGCAGACTACGCTGATGCTCGTTTGAATTTGAGTCGAGCATTGTACTTAGATCCCGATAATAAGACCGCGGCTCTACTGATGAGCCAGTTGGTTAATGAGCCATCGGTTTTTGCGCAAGCAAAAAACTTTAATCAGAACAGCGATGTGGCCAACTATACTGTTAAAAAGCGTGACACCATTAAAGGTTTATCTCGTAAAATCTACGGTAGTTCAAATTACTACCCATTTATCATGCGTTACAACAAGCTAAGTGATAGCACGCTATTAGCTGGAGCGGTTATCAGTTTGCCTCGCCCTGATAAGACGCCAAAACCGGTCGTTAGAAAACCACGTAAAGTTGTTAAACCAGCCGCACCTAAACCGCCAGCTCCTACTGTAGCTCAGCCGGTGGTGGAGCCAGTAGAAAATGAGCCATCCGTAGCAATCACACCGACGACTGTTGCTACACCGATAGAGCCGCTAAGCAAGCCGGATGTCACTGTGGAAGCTGAGGCGCCGTCTCTGGATGAGGCCAAAGTTGCCCAAGATATTGAGCAAGGCTTGGAAGATACATTAGCCGCGCCAGTGGAGGCCGAGGGTGATCAACAAAGTGAAGAGACCTCTGCTCAGAACCAAGAAGCGGCTGAGCGGGTGGTTGATGATAGTGCAGCTGAATTAGAAACTGACGTTAGCGCTGTCGAAGAGGTAGCAGAAGCGAGTACTCCAGCAGTAGAGAGTGAAGCTAATGTGCCATCTGAATCCGAAGCTGTAGAAGAAGTACCTCAAGGTAACCCAATAGAGCAGCAGGCCCTAGCGGCGAACGCTGCAGGCCAACAGATTCGAGCCTATCGTTTACTTAAACAAGTGCCAGATCGTTCGGCGCAAGGGAATGCGGTGCTGAATCGATTAACGGACAGTTTAGTCTCTAAGCCTTACGCTAAGGGCTTAAAGTACTACCAAGAGCAAAAGCTAAATTTGGCCATTGCTGAATTTAATAAAGTATTGGCTGCTGACCCTACACATGGGCAAGCAGGAATTTATAAAGCGCGTTGTCAAAAATTGCTCGATAAATTAAGCAATATTGAATAATGTACACAGGGGCTCTGTTCACTAACGTTGACACGCCCTTTATGCAACAAGGATATAAAAGGCAGTAAATGGATTTTTCAGCAGCACTAACACCCATCAATGCAGATGTGAAAGCAGGGTTTGATATTCGGAATCACCCCGAATACGCCGATGCCTTCTATGAGTTGCGCGACTTACGCAACGCTATACGTGCACAAGAGCGGCGTGCGCTATCGCTTGAGGACCTGTACGCTCTAGGGTCAGAATGGAAGCAAGTCCAAACCGCCTGTGTCGACATTTTGGCAACGCAAAGTAAAGATGTTGAAGTACTGGCATGGCTCGCCGAAGCGACTATTCGGGTTGACGGCTTTGTGGGCCTTGCTGAAGTTTTCGATGTTATCGATCAAACCCTGCGAGAGTATTGGGGGGGGATTTATCCGCTTCCTGATGAAGAGGGGATCAGTGCTACCTTATTTCCGTTAACTGGCCTAAATGGCGATAATGGAGAAGGCACCTTGGTCATGCCTATTCGTATGGCTTCTGTCATTACTACACCTGCTGGAGAAATGATTAGTGGCTGGGATTACATAAAAGCATGTGATTTAGCACAGCTGACAGATGATAGTAAGCGTCAGCGCAAAATCGATGATGGCATTAAAACAATCGATCAACTTCAGCAATTAATGCAAGGCACCGACAGTGCCCAGATCAAAACGACGGCACGTGCCATCGACGCATGCAAACAAAATTTTGCCTCTATTGATGACTTTTTACAGGATCAATGTGGCTATGATTCTCCGCCGACATCGGCGATTAAAAACGTTCTTTCTACAGCTTGGGATGCGCTGGCAGCGATTGCCCGCATTGATACTTCTATTTTAGAGGATCCAAAGCCGGCTGAGGAAGAGGCGTCTGAGCCTGAAGACGATAGCGATAAACCTGAAGTACGCTCATCTAAATCGGCTCAGAATACCGTAGTACAATTCCGACCTGAAGCGTACTACCCATCCTCTCGCGAGGAAGCGCTGATTATGGTGTCGAGGCTTAGTGCCTTTTTCAGGGATACCGAACCACACTCGCCTTTGTCTTATCAGATGGAGCGTGTTGAGCGTTGGGGAAGAATGGGATTGGCAGAGTTAATGGATGAACTACTCGACGATGACACAACTAGACATCAGTTCTTCCGCTTAATTGGATTATCAAAAGATTCTAATTAGTTAGAATCGAACGCACTTAATAGGGAAATAAAGGGGAATACTTATGGGTACCGAAAGCATTCATAAGAAGCTCGAACGAGTCAGAAAACCACGTGTTCACATTACTTATGATGTTGAAACCGAAGGTGCTGTTGTACATAAAGAGCTTCCATTTGTCATGGGTATTATGGGTGATTTCACCGGTAATAATCCGGCCAATGCACTTAAAAGTTTGAAAGATCGTAAGTTCATTCAAATTGAGAGTGACAACCTAAATGAAGTCATGGCAAAAATGGCGCCGGGCCTTCGTTACAAAGTTGATAATACGCTGCAGGATGGCAATAGCTCTATGTCAGTCGACCTTGAATTTAAGTCGATGGAAGATTTTGAGCCAGGTCGTGTTGTTGAGCAAATCGAACCGTTAAAAAATTTAATGGAAACACGTAATAAACTACGTGACTTGCTAACGAAAGCAGACCGCTCCGAAGAGTTAGAAACTCTTTTGGAAAAAGTATTACAGAGCACGGACGACATGCAATCATTGTCGAAAGAGCTGAAGGCAGGCGAAACTGAGTAAGGTGACAAGGATGACTGATACAACTACAGCTACTCAGCAAAATGCAACCACGCTTCTTGAAGAAACTGGCGGCTTGCTGGACCAAGTAATCAGTGCCACAAAGCAAACTGAAAGCGACGTGGCTAAAGATTTGCTTAAAACACTGGTTGATGAAGCAATGGACGGAACGGTTGTTTGGGACCGCAACATTGCAAAAACTATCAACAAAGCGATTGCGATGCTTGACGCTAAGTTATCCACTCAGCTAGCAGAAGTCATGCATGCACCGGAGTTCTTAAAGCTTGAGGGTTCATGGCGCGGCTTGAAATACCTTGTTGATAACAGTGCAACAAGCTCTTCATTAAAGTTAAAAGTGCTCAACCTCAACAAAAAAGATCTATTTAAAGATTTAGATAGAGCGGTTGAGTTTGACCAAAGCGAAATGTTCAAGAAGTTGTATGAAGAAGAATTCGGTACGCCGGGTGGTGAGCCTTTTGGTGCCATTGTAGGTGATTACGAATTCTCTAATCATGCGGATGACATCGAGCTGCTTTCAAAAATGTCTAACGTATCGGCGGCTGCATTTTGCCCATTCATCGCGGCGTCAGGCCCTGAGTTATTTGGTCTAGAGAGCTGGACAGAACTATCGCGTCCTAAAGATCTTGAGAAGATCTTCGACTCTAAAGAGTATTCTAAATGGCGCGGTTTCCGTGACTCTGAAGATTCACGTTTTGTAAGCTTGACAATGCCACGAGCACTAGCGCGCTTGCCATATGGTTCTCAAACTAGCCCAATCGATGATTTCGGCTACGAAGAGGCGCCTATTGACGAGAATGGCGTATCCCGTGCGGCTGATCATGATAACTATTGTTGGATGAATGCTGCGTATGTAATGGGTGCTCGTTTAACTGAGTCCTTTGCTAGCACAGGATGGTGTACGGCTATTCGTGGCGCTGAAGGCGGTGGTCGCGTTGATAGCTTACCTACACACGTGTTTACGAGTGATGATGGCGACATGGACCTTAAGTGCCCAACTGAAATCGGCATTACCGATCGCCGAGAAGCTGAGCTATCTAAAATGGGCTTCTTGCCATTATGCCATTATAAAAACACTGACTATGCTGTGTTCTTTGGCGGCCAATCTACTCAAAAGCCTACTAAATATGGCACACCCGAAGCTACGGCCAATGCGGCTATCTCGGCTCGTTTGCCTTACATTATGGCTACCTCTCGCTTTACGCATTTCTTGAAAGTGATGGGACGCGACAAAATTGGCTCATTTATGGAAGCTGATGATGTAGAGCAGTGGCTAAACCGTTGGTTGCTCAACTATGTCAATGACAACCCGGATTCGGGTCCAGATATGAAAGCAAAATATCCGCTGCGTGCTGGTAAAGTTCAGGTAACTGAAGTGCCGGGCCGTCCTGGTTCGTACAATGTGGTTGCTTGGATGCGTCCATGGCTGCAAATGGAAGAGTTGAGTGCATCTATGCGAATGGTTGCTCGTATCCCACAACTCGGTAAGTAGGTCGATCAGGTTGTAGTATTACAGTAGGCATGTTGTTGCCTACTGTAATTTTCTGGTATTGGTCAACATGGATGTATTAGGTATTAATGGAACTGCTTGATCACCCTTTAGGGTCGGATGCAAACCTGAACAAATGTGTTTGGATACATGATCTCGTCGATTATTTCGGTGCAGATTCACTGCGCACGAAGCATTCTCGCCTCACAGTCCTCAGCTTACTTAACCGTGAAATTGCTCGCATAGACCAGCTACTTGAACAGCAAGTAGATGCGATACTCCATCACCCTCAGTTTCAAGCTCTAGAATCCACATGGATGGGGTGCCAGTATTTGTTAGAGCAGACATCATTTGCTCAGCAAGTTAAAGTTAAATTATTGGATGTTACTTGGGATGAATTAGCGCGAGACATAACCCGTGCGATCGAGATTGATCACAGCGAAATATTCCACAAAGTGTATAGTCGAGAGTTTGGTATGGCGGGTGGTGAGCCTTTTGGTGCCATGCTCTGCAACTATGCAATTGGTCTTACACCTAAGCGCTCTGGTAGAGATGATCTGAGCGTTCTTTCTGGGCTTGCCGCCGTTGCTGCTGCAAGTTTTGCTCCTTTTATTTTTAATGCAGACCCATCGTTACTCGATTTAGATGATTTCTCGTCAATGCACTCCCAGCTCGATTTGGATCGAACCTATCAGCAAGAGTCATTTATTCGATGGAAAGCACTGCGCCAGACAGAAGACGCCCGCTTTATTGGATTAACGTTACCCTATTTATATTTGCGTAAAACTTATAGGCCCAGCCGGTTTAGGAACGATGGCTTTGTCTATCGTGAAGGGATAAAAAAACGCAGCGATTATCTGAAAGTGGGGGCTATTTTTGCACTAGGCGCTGTGATGGCTCGTTGTTTTTCGAATACAGGGTGGCTAGCTGAAATTACCGGTAAACGCTATTTTGGTGGAGGCGTGGTGCCGGGGTTTATATCCCACGATTCTGACATTGATGGCCAGTCTCATATCGCGGCTGAGGTTATGATCCCTGATGCGTTAGAGCGCTCGTTATCGGATCATGGGTTTATTCCTGTTTGTTACTCAGTCAATAGCGCTAGTGGTTTGTTCTATAGTGCATCGTCGATCCAAAGCCCACTTTATTACAACACGGCACAAGCACGCGTAAATGCTCGTTACTCTTCTATGTTGCAGTATGTGCTTTGTACTTCGCGGTTTGCGCACTATATGAAAGTTATTGTAAGAGACCAAGTGGGGGCATTCTCGACCACTGAGGAATGTCGTCAGTTCCTACAAACTTGGATTATGAATTATGTGATGTCAACGGATGAGGCAAGTGACGTTCTGTTGGCTCAATACCCGTTGCGTGAGGCGCGTGTTAGTGTCAGAGAGCAAGCGGGAGGCAGTGGGTCTTATACTTGTGTGGCGCATTTAAAGCCGCACTTTCAATTGGAATCTATAGAAACATCGATTCAGTTCAGCGCTGAAGTCGTATCAAACAGGGTGACAGGGTAGATATGGATATCAAAGGTATTGGTGAGTTATATAAAGCAGGCGATTTACAGGCGGCGCTTGTGCATTCCAAAGCATTTGTTAGAGATAATCCAGAAAATGGTGAAGGGAGAGGGCTGTTACTGCAGTTGTATCTTTTTGCGGGGGAGCTCGATAAAGCTAAAAAGCAGTTAGAGTTTTTAGAGTTTCAAAAGAAGGATGACTTGCCTTCTTATATGACGTTAAAAGTCATCGGTGAAATGATTGATTGTGAAATTCAGCGCCATGCTTTCTATAAGAAAGCCAGTAGTGAAGTGCCTGCATTATTTGATGATGAGATCGATTTACTATCAGACGCGTATGCGTTGGTAACTAATGCTCAAAACGGTTCGTTAACGTCAGAGAAGGCTGAAGCGATAACTGGCCAGCGTCCTCTTTTGCCTGTTGTGTGTCAGCTACAAGATGATGAGATTCGTGGTGAGCTTGCAGAGCCTGATGATTTAACCGCATTTGGCCTAGAAGTGTTTTCTGCACGCAAAGGGTATGCCTGGGTCGCTTGGAAAAATATCGCATCTATTGAGTTCCACCCCTACGAAAAACCAATGGATCTGATGTATCGCCGAGCCGTTATAAAGCGTAAAGGAGATACAGAGGAGACGCCTCCATTACAGGCTTATGTCCCCGCTATCTATGCTAATACTTCACGTGATGATGTTGCTGCGTGCATGGGAAGGACAACTGATTGGCTTGCAAATGATGAGACCGGGCTGGTTTCTGGTTCAGGTCAAAAGTGTTTGTTAGTGGGTGATCAACTCGTTCCGATATTGCAGATCGGTACACTCACAGCTCTTGAACTGTCATAAAACAGGTGGGCCGTATGGTTGATACTGAGCATTTTCAATCGTCCTTTATGCAGCAGGTATTGGACTATGAACCGGATAAACAATCGGATCGGTATGATAACCCTGCGGCACGCTATCGCGCCTACAAAGAGTCGGTAATGCGCGACCTAGAAAACTTACTGAATAACCGAAGTCGCTTAAATAGTGCTGAATTGTTAGAAGCCGGTGAGCTTTTATTAACTTATGGGGTCACTGATTTTGCGCATATCAACATAGCTGCCCTCAGTGGTCGGGAAGCGCTGCGACGAAAAATTCTCGATGCGATTCGTACAAATGAGCCTCGTTTGAGTGATATCCGTGTTGCGTTGTTGGATAAGCAGGACGACCCAAACCGTCTTGGGTTTAGAATTGAAGCAAAGCTACGCGTTTATACCGATGCGGAGCCGGTAATTATCAGTGCCTCGTTTGAGCCTGCCCGCAAACAGTTTAACTTTCAGTCTGAAGTGCGATGAAACAGTCATTAGTCGATTATTATCAGCGTGAGCTGAATTACTTAAAACGTCGCGGTGAAGCGTTTGCCGATGAATATCCTAAAATAGCTGCCAGACTTCAGGTTAATGATGACCTTGCGCGAGACCCGCATGTCGAAAGGATCATTCAAGGGGTAGCCTTCTTAAACGCACGGATTCGTAAAAAAATAGAAGATGACTTTCCTCAGCTGTGTCAAAGCGTGCTGGATGTTATGTATCCGCATTATTTGCGGCCGTTACCGAGCTATTCGATTGTAAGTTTTGAGCCTGAAAAGGACCTCACCTCTCGGGCGAGAGTCAAGCAAGGTTCTGTTATTGAGGCTGATGTGGATGAGCATTTTGCCTGTCGATTTAAGACTGTTTATCCAACAGATGTTTTACCTGCTAAGGTTGATAAAGCCGTATTGCAGAGCTATCCAGCTCAAGCGCCTAATCCTCAGCAAGTTACTAACCTTGAATCGGTATTGCGACTACGTTTATCAACAATAAATAGCGATGCTGTATTCGAAAAAATTGATTTTGAGACGTTGCGCTTTTACATTAAAGGCAACCGCCACTACAGTTTTGCTCTTTATGAGCTTATTCATAACCACACAGTGACCATCGCGGTCGCTAAGAATGATCATGATCCCAAAGCGATTTTTTTAAACCCAGAAGACGTGCTGTTTCAAGTGGGCTTTAATGAGGAAGAGGGAATACTACCTTATCCAGAACAGTCGTTTATAGGTTATAGATTGCTGACAGAGTACTTTGCTTATCCTGAAAAATTTCTGTTCTTCGATTTAAAAATCAGTGAGTCAGTAAAGCTAGCCATTGAAGGTCAGCAAATGGAACTGTTTTTTTACTTTAATAAGAGTGTGCCGGATATAGAGGCTACGGTTGAGGCCAAAAATTTTGTCTTAAATGCTACACCTATTATTAATTTATATGATCAGTTTTCAGAGCCTACTAGGCTAACGCATAAAGATTATGAATATCCTCTGGTAGCTGACGCGCGAAATCCGGACAAAGTGGAAATCTACAGTGTAGAAGGCGTATCGATTACAACGGATCAAGACAAGATAGAAGTCGTGACGCCGTTTTTTGGAATAGCTGATATACCTCCGTCAGAGACGACTGAGGCTCGTTGGCACTCTCGTCGAGAGGAAATTGAGTTTGGTAATACCCGCAGCCAATCTCATCTATCCTTAATCAATATAGATCCTATTCTTAAAGAACAAGGCGAAGCCGTTGTCTTAACTCAATTACGGTGTTTTAACGGTAGTTTGCCTAAGCGTCTGTCTCAGACGCACAGCCAGCCAAAGCTGATATTGAGTTCCGGGGCGTCTGCTGTGGATCGTATTAGGACAGAAATTCCTTTTACGGATGTGATTAGACCTCGTTTAGATGATGATATTTATTGGCAGTTGCTATCTCACCTGAATCTAAATTATATCTCGTTGACGCAAGGTAATCAGGGGACCGCTGCACTGCGCAAAATATTGTCTCTCTATAATGTGACGCGTCATCAAGAGAGCAGTAGCGTAGTAGATGCTGTGGCAATCACCGATGTATCACCAGCCACATTACGCATCGCTGATGATCGAGGTATGCCATTTTTCTGTCGTGGTAGCAAAGTTGAAATAACGTTGGACAAAACTAAATTTGCCGGCAGCAGCCCATTTTTATTTGCTAGCGTTATTGAGCGGTTTTTAGGGTTGTATACACATATCAATTCGTTTGTTCAGTTGTCAGTGGTGTTGGGAGATAAAGACCACGAGTTAAAATGTTGGCCAGCGCGGGCAGGGGATCAATCACTGCTATGAGTACGGTCTCTCACGCAATGACAACTAGTGCGTTACCCGATATGCAGTTTTTTCAGTTGCTTAGGCATTTAGAATTAACAGCACGCAAAAGCAAAGGGGTAGCCGCAGGAGCCATTGGTCATGATTTACCACTAAAGAAAGAGTTTGCTGACTTTGCTGTTATCCAGTCAGCCGCTTTCCCGGGCAGTGCTTGCACAAAAATTGATCGGGTTGATAATGGTGAGTTTACTCAGAGTAAGCTGCATATTGCGTGTTTTGGATTAACGGGCCCATCGGGCGTCATGCCAATTCATTACACTGAATTACTAAGTAGTAGGGCTCGACAAAAAGATACCGCACTAAAAACATTATTAGATGGCTTTAATGCACGTTCAGTAAGTTTTTTGTATCGGGCTTGGCAAAAAAACCGTCTGCCCATCATGCAAGAGCACCTGACAAGAGCAACGGTAAATCGTCAAGTTGACCCGGCAAAGGCGATGCTAAAAGCCTATGTAGGGCTGGCAGAAGGTGATAAAGAAAAAAGTATCAAAACGGATACAGAATCACTGGCGCTCTATTTTTCAGGGTATTATAGTAAACGTCCTCGTAATGCGGCTGGTTTGAGTAAAATTATCAGTCGAGTGTTGGGGTGTCAGGTGACACTGCAACAGTTTTATGGGCGTTGGTTTGATCTAGAACCAGAACAAAGAAATACAATTGGATGTAAGAATGCCACGCTAGGGAAAGATTTTGTTATTGGCAGCTCTGTGTTTGAAGGGTCGTGTAGTATACGGATACAAACCGCGCCAGTCTCGCTTGCTGACTTTAAAAGTTTGCAACCGGGCCAGCCAAAGTTCCTCATTCTCAAAGAGCTTATTAACCTCTATGTGGGTCAAGATTATTTGATTGACTTACAAGTGGTGCTTAAAGGTGTCGAAAAGCCACCTTTTATTCTCGCTAATGATACAACCTTGCAGGACTCACTCCGATTGGGCGAAGGCTTGTGGCTAAGTGCTGCATCGAATCATCAAAACGTTGCTGATGCTATCTACGAAGTAAATCGGTAACAGGAAGGACTAATGAATCAACTTGGACGATACGAATTAAAGGAAATGATTGGCGAAGGCGCCATGTCACAGGTTTATAAAGCTTATGATCCTGTGCTACAACGAACGCTTGCCATCAAAGTGCTAAAACCCGAGTTCTCGGAAGATAAAGAGCGCCTCAGCTTTTTTCTGAACGAAGTACATGTCTCAGGTAAGCTTAACCATCACAATATTGTTCAAATTTTTGATGTTGGGTCCGTCGACGAAGTTCCTTTTATAGTGATGGAGTTTGTGGATTGTCAAAGCCTTGATGATTGGATGAAAGAGCAAACTGATATCTCTTTGGATAAAGTCACAGATATTATGACGCAATTGGCGTCAGCCTTAGAGTATGCGCACAGTAAAGGCATTATCCATCGCGATATTAAGCCCAGTAATATTCTCATTGAAACGAATGGCCGCGTGCGTCTGACTGATTTTGGTGTGGCTTATTTGCATGAGCAAACAGAGCTTGACCAAACACAGACAATTGTCGGTACACCTTTTTACATGTCGCCAGAGCAACTCGCTGGTGGTGTGCCAGATAGCCGAAGTGATCTTTATTCAGTGGGTGTGGTTTTTTACCAATTGGTTTTCGGTACATTGCCATTTGAGGCGTCCAGCATTCGTAACTTGGTCGATCTCATTCAAAAATCGGAAGTGGATCTAACTGCTTCTAAGTGCCCGCACGCGATCAAAAAGGTTATTCGCCGTTTATTGCATAAAAAGCCAACGTTCCGATATAGCAGTGCTGGTGAGTTAGTCAAACAACTCAATGCTGTTAGCGTCGAATTGTCGACTAAAGACCCAAAATGGTCTGAAAAAATCACATCGACTTGGCGCTATACCGCCATTGTGGCAACTGCATTAAGTACCTTGTTAGTAGCCTTGTTGGCTTTCACTTTAAATGATTTATCGACCAGCTTGTCGGAAGTATTGGGCAGCTATGGTCGAATGCTAGTGCAACAAACAAAAGAGCAAGTTGATGAGGCCTTGCTATTGGGCGACGACCTAGCGTTGGGGATTACCGTCGAGCGACTATCGAACAACGATGAAATTGAATATTTGTATGTGACAGACCATGAAGGGCTAATTAAAGCGAGCAAGCAACCAGATATGATGGGGAAGGTTTACCGTCCTCCTTTAGATTTGGTTCGAGTTGAGCAAGCGCAAAATGTTAATATCTTCCAGCTTAAACGTGATGAACATGGCAATCGCATTTACCATTTAACCTCGCCCATTTTGTTCAACGGTAAAGAAATTGGTGCAGTAGTCATGGGGCTTTCGGCTAACTCAGTCGCTGATGTTTGGACTAGAACAGCTTGGGCACTGGGGCTCTTTATCTTAATAGCCTGCATTATGATTACAGCGATTGTGTATTATTTATGCCGATTCTTTACGCGCCAATTTAGTCAATTAGGGCAGGCGTTGCAAAGCTTGTATGTAGGGAACTATTATACGCGTCTCCATGTCGATAGAATCGATGAGATAGGGTATGCAAAACGTCAATTCAATGAATTGGCTGAACAAATGGAGACGTTTATTCTTGAATCAGACCCTGATTTTGAGGAAGAAACGTTACCAGAAACAGAGATAGAAGAATCTGAAGACAGGACTGTCGTAATCAGAAAAACAGGGGATGTTAAATGAATACTCGCGCGCTCATTGGTAAGTTATCAGCAACCAGTCTTGCTGCATTCGAAAAGGCCGCTTCTTTGGCGGTAACTCAGCGCCACTACGCTATAGAAATCGAGCATCTAGTGCTGGCCCTTCTGCAAGAGGAGCGTACTGGGGTTCGGTCATCATTGAAAAAATACGGCGTAAATACTGATCAGCTCGAAGGCGATATTCTTATCCGCTTTGAATCATTTGAAAAAGGTCACACGAGTGCCCCTTCTTTTTCTCCCAACGTTGTCGAACTCATCCGTAAGGCATGGCTGTTATCCAGTTTAGAATACGGTGAGAATGAAGTAGTTGGTATTGCTGTCATGGTAGCCTTATTTAAAGATGAGGCGATGAACTTGCAAATTACGTCTCGTTTAAAGGCGTTTAGTCATTTTGACGATGCCGACTATGTGCGTAATGGCCCTAACCTGATTAAGCTTGAGCAAGTAACTCAGGTGGCAGCCCCTTCTGATAACGAAGATGATGACGCGTTGATGGCGCCTGCTCCGGCTAGTAAGCAAGCGCTGGAGGCTTATACTCTTGATTTAACAGCTCGTGCGCGAGCAGGTGATCTTGACCCTGTTGTGGGTCGTGAATCCGAAATTCGGCAACTGATTGATATTCTATGCCGCCGCCGTCAAAACAACCCTATTTTGACGGGTGAAGCGGGTGTTGGTAAAACGGCCGTGGTTGAAGGGCTAGCTCAACGAATTGTAAATGCGGAAGTACCGGACTCTCTTAAAGAAGTTGATATTCATATACTCGATTTGACCTTGCTGCAAGCTGGCGCTGGTGTTCGAGGTGAGTTTGAAAATCGATTGAAGTCAGTCATTGATGAAGTAAAGCAGTCTCCTAAGCCTATTATTTTATTTATTGATGAAGCGCATACGCTGATTGGCGCTGGCAATTCGGGTGGCCAGGGAGACGCGGCTAATATCTTAAAGCCAGCATTGGCGCGCGGTGAATTACGTACGATTGCTGCAACCACGTGGGCTGAGTATAAAAAGTATTTTGAGAAAGACGCCGCGCTCACACGCCGTTTCCAAGTGGTAAAGGTAGAAGAACCTGAACCAGAACAAGCTATGCGCATGCTACGCACTCTGCAGCCTGCCTTTGAGAAGCACCACCAAGTGCTGATATTAGATGAAGCGATTCGTGACTCTGTTTTACTGTCAAAACGCTACATCTCAGGCCGTCAGCTACCGGATGTATGTGTCTCTGTGCTTGATACCGCATGTTCTAGGGTTAATTTAGAGTTACGTAACACGCCCGCTGCATTAGATGATTTGCAAGCCTTAGAAGATCAGTATCAGAAGCAATTAAGCAGCGCTGAGCGCGAGGTCGCATTATACGGTGGTGGCAGTCAAGAAATCGAAACACTCACTGAAAAGTTAGTGCTTTTGAGTAATGAACGCGCCGATATAGAAAGCCGTTGGGAGCAAGAAAAACAAGCTGTAGAGCTCGTGCTTGAGCTGCGTACAGCGATTAGTCATGGCAATCAAGATGATGCTACGCGCGAGCAACTAGACGAGGCATTAGCTCGTCTGAAAGGTATCCAAGGCGAAGCTCCGTTAATTCGCCCTCACGTGGATGCACAAGTGGTTGCTGAAGTGATTTCCTCTTGGACGGGCATCCCCGCAGGACGAATGATGTCCGGAGAAGTACAAAAAGTACTTAACGTGCAAAGCGAGCTTAAAAAGCGAATTATTGGTCAAGATCATGCGCTAGATGCAGTAAGCCAAAGCGTTCGTATATCCAGTGCTAAATTAAAAGATCCTAAACAACCCATCGGCGTGTTCATGTTTTGCGGTAGCAGCGGTGTGGGTAAAACCGAGACAGCGCTGGCTTTAGCTGACTTGTTATATGGCGGTGAGCAGAATATGACCGTTATTAATATGTCTGAATTTAAAGAAGAGCATAAGGTTTCTTTATTGATGGGATCTCCTCCTGGCTATGTTGGGTATGGAGAAGGTGGGGTTTTAACAGAAGCTGTTCGCCGTAAGCCTTACAGCGTTATTTTGTTAGATGAAATGGAAAAAGCGCACCCGGGTGTTCAAGATGTGTTTTATCAGGTGTTTGACAAAGGCGCGATGAAAGATGGAGAGGGGCGAGATATTGATTTCCGTAATACCCTGATCATCATGACGACCAATGCTGGCACCGAAACCATCTCGCGCGTATGCTCCGATCCCGATACAGCTCCGTTACCGGATCAATTAGAATCCCTTGTTAAAGATGAGCTTTTAACTTATTTCAAGCCAGCTTTCTTAGGGCGTACTCGTTTAGTGCCTTTCATGCCGTTGCATGACGAGGTGATGACAGGAATAGTGCGTTTACAATTGGCACGAGTCGGACAGCGCTTACTTGATCAATACAGTGCCGAATTTACATACAGCGATGCTGTTGTAGATACCATCGTCGCTCGTTGTAAAGAGGTCGATACAGGGGCTCGTAATGCAATCCATATTATTAATCGTAGTTTATTACCTGAAATATCAATGCGAATCTTAGAGTCCATGGGTGATAGTCACGCGTTGGCTTCGGTTCATATTGATGTGGATGACAATAGCGAATTTAGTTTTAACCTTTCTACAGATGAGCAGGATGCAGCACATGAAAAATAGTCGTACGTTTGTGATGGCGTTAGTAGTTTCTAGCACATTGGCTAGTGGTGCTTATGCGGCCGAAAAAAGCGCGGGCAGTCAGAATTTTCGATTTGCTTTACCTGACGATTATGCGGTTGTTCAGCATCAAGTTAACCCTGCACTGCAAGGGGGGAGCGTTATTTTTGCTCCTGCTGCTGAAGCTTCTTCCAAGGAGCGTATTCTGCGTTTACAAACGTACCCGTCTGAGTATTATCCAGAGTCTTTGCAAGCTTTGGGAACATCCAAACCGCGCGAATTTTTAAACACAGTTATCGAAACACAACTGCAATCCAAATGTACAAGTTCTACGGTAGACTCCGGTAAAATCAGGGAACAAAACGGTGAAACTCGCATCAATTGGTGGACCAGTTGTGAGTTAGCGAATCAGCCGGGTCAGTTCGAGTTTGAGCGTGGTCGTATGTTCTTATCCGCTACAGGCGCATACTTTATTAGCCACATTAATGAATCGGCTAACAAAAACCACCAGTTTGCTCGCAATGAAATTAAGTGGTTCGATAAATATTTGTACAACAGTGGTTTTTGTATTTCAGGTAATGACTGTGGTGAAGAAGGGGCTTTGATCCCTCAATTATTTACTGAAAAGTAAATACATAGTCATTCCAATTATTTGTTGTTAGATAGTTAAATGAAGGTATTTGTCAAAAAAGGAACGGCAAACTCATGGCAATTTATTTAAAGATCGATGGCATTGATGGTGATGTGACGGCAGCGGGCCACGAGAATTGGGTTGAGTGTGACTCAATGGAATGGAACGTGACTCGTAGCTTGACCACTAAACCTGGTCAGGGTAAAGATCGTGAATCAACGACGCCGGTTGTTGGTGAGATCACGCTAACGACTAAAATGGATAAGACTTCTCCACTATTCTTTGCTGAATCTTGCGTTGGCCAAGGTAAAACAGCAAAAATTCATATGGCTCAAACCAGCTCTTCAGGTATCGAAACTTACATGGAGTACACACTGACTAATACGCTAATCAGTGGTTATAGTGTGATGAGTAACGGTGACCGTCCTGTTGAAGCCATTTCTCTTAACTTTACTAAAGTAGAGATGAAATACACAACATGGAACGAGCAGCATCAACCAGAAGGTAGTGTGCCTGCTGGTTATGACATCGCTACAGGTGTTCGTCTGTAACGTTTTACAAAGCGCAATGGCTCAGGTTATTGCGCTCTATTTTTACCAAAGGATGTCAAAATGATTAGCAAGGAAGAGCTAGAAGCATTATTAGGTGACCATATTTCAAGCCACTGCGACCAAAACTTAGTCGCTGATAACCTTAACCATTGTGCGCATTTTGTGTCTCATGTTTTAGGGTATGAGTTTGGTTATCAATGCGGTAATCAGACGCAATCGTCAGGTGAAGGTGCCACAATTCGAGTGCAAGAAGTTTTCTCTCGATGCCCTAAAGTTGGCTTGTGGAGTGATAAAGGTCCGTGCCTTAGCGCTTGTCTCGCTTTTGTAACGAAACGTAGCAACGTTGATCTTGCTCGCAAAACTATGTCGAACGTACCTCGTAAGCATATTGGTATTTTCGCTGATGGTTATATCTACCATTACTCTAACTCTAAAGACGAAGTTGTTAAGCAAACGCCAGCTCAGTTTGCTAATCATTATCAAGGAGCAGGTTATGCTGTCTTTTATGGTACGTTCATCAATTAGTCGTTTTATGGGGGCAGTTATTTTGATGCTGAGCGCACAAATGGCGCTGGCTCATAATGATGAAGCGTCGCATAAGGCGGTATCGTTACCAACCCATGCTGAGGCGTTTGCTCTGTTGATGCAGCAAGGTGATCAGCCGTTTAGCACAATCAGCTCTTGCCAATCAGTTAGTGATGTAAGCAGCGAAACAGTTCGAGATATCTTAGGTTATTATTTGTCTGTTTTGGCTCAATTCGACGAATCACGTATTAAGGTAACCAGTCATCCTGAATCGGCTCATATTCGTATCGCTATTAGCTTTGAGGTGGTTGATGATGAGTCGCCATGGAGTTATGGTTTTGAGTTTAATGTAGAGAACAATGACGGCCACTGGAATACTGTGAGTGGCAGTTTACGTTGTACAGGTATGTAAGGTGTCGTTAGGGGCTTATTGATGTAGTAAAGTCTAAAATGTGGGTGTGTAGTCTATTTCTATTATTGTGATGTACAGGGAAGTGTATGGCTGACTTTAAGCAGCAAAGCCGCCTATTAGCAATCGATACCCCACTCGGTGACGATGTTTTTTTGCTAACTCGTCTAGCAGGTGAAGAATCTGTATCAGCGCTTTTTGGCATTGAAATAGAAGCGTATTCATTACGCAAAGATATCACTCCCG